>ENA-UOWE01000328-UOWE01000328.1-activated-sludge-metagenome-genome-assembly--contig:-NODE-328-length-70269-cov-27.881021_pt1 | contig 70269 bp, 49 predicted proteins | sample MGYA00249841_ERZ761562 | MGnify/ENA primary metagenome ERZ761562 (study PRJEB28883, sample SAMN05720200) | activated sludge metagenome | isolation source: Anaerobic digester | place: Japan... | reverse complement strand
AGGATGGTTTACGGGTGGATCCCTGCATTCCTTCCACCTGGGATGGATATTCCGTCCACCGGGAGTTTCGAGGTTGTACCATTGACATCTGGGTTCACAATCCCCATCATGTGTGTAAAGGAGTTAAGCGGATGGTGTTGAATGGCGGGGAGATGTCCGTCAACCTGCTGCCCATCCACCGGTTGGAGCAAACCAACCAGGTAGAAGTCTGGTTGGGGTAGGCGGGAATTTCATTGGATATAGCCTGGGTAAACAAACAGATATATTTTCCTCAACATAATCCCGATAACCATGTGATTGTTGGAAATTATTCCAGAAAATTGGATTTGAGGTGTTGGCAAACGGGATGAGATAGCCATTTGCATCATAAACCAGGTTATGCTATCCTTTGACTAGGAGAAACTGCCATGCGACCTGACTGGGATTCCTACTTCATGAAAATTGCATTTGCCGTCTCAGAGCGCAGCACCTGTGACCGCGCCTTTGTGGGCTGTGTCCTGGTGCTGGACAAGCGCATCCTGACCACCGGGTTTAATGGTTCGCCTGCCGGGCAGCCGCACTGTGACGAGGTGGGGCATTTACTGGTGGAAGGACACTGCGTCCGCACCATCCATGCAGAGACCAATGCCATCATCCAGGCTGCACTGCACGGCGTATCCACCCGCGGCTGCACCTGCTATGTTACCCATTTTCCCTGCATCAACTGCACCAAGGCATTAATCAACGCCGGTATTCATCGATTGGTTTATGCTGTTGCCTACCGGGTGGATGAGAATGCCCTGGAATTTCTAAAGTGCGCCAATATTGAGATTGTTCACCTGGAGTATGATCCCTCAAAGAACTACATGCCGCACGGTTCCCAACCGGAATAACCGGTTTTGAACAGCAGGGGAATCGAAATATTTGCTGCTTTAACTCCACTCACCAACGTATTGCTGGTGCGCCTGCAGATAGGCATCCACCAGCAGCTTGGCGCGCGAATAAGACAGGACCAGCGGGTGCGTCATTAACGCTTCGACTGCCAGTTTGCGAGAGCGCTGCTGGATTGCTGATACTGTAAGCCGCTCATAGGTTTTTACTGTTTGTATCAGTGCCATTTGTGGCGCGGGGACTGTGCCGATGGGCATGGGGTGCACACCTGATCCATCCACCCGGCAGCTTACTTCCACAACGTCTGTCGAACCCAAGCCATCGATGGCATTATGATTGGGAACATTCAATGCTGTATCAAGCGGGCGGTTGTGTTCCAATGCCTCAATAATGGAGAGCGCCACCCCGGCATAGCCTTCCCCCCCTTCAGCCGGAATATCGGCATCAAACAACGGTTGACGGTCGGCTTCCTCCATGCTCATACCGCCGTGGGCATAATGCATGTAGGTTGCCCCGCGCCGTTTTTCGTACCCAAAGAATGTGCGCAGGGCGCGGTCGGGGTTGCGCTCCACGTTCACTTCCTCCAGTTGGTCCATCAACCGCTGGTTCAGTTCCATAATTTCCTCGCCGCGTGTTTTTCTCTCCTTGCGGATGGCTGCAACGGCTTTTTCGGCGTAATAGTAATAATACAGGTATTCATTCAGGTGCATCCCAACCTGCCGGACAAGGGGTGGATCAAATAATCCCTGTGCCTCTCTCAGGAACCGGTCATCTGCGATTGCCACTGGGATCAGATCTTCACCATCCAGCCAGGCATGACGGCACCAGGACAGGTGATTCAGTCCAAATACCTCGGCATGTATTTGGGAATGGTTCACACCTGCCCAGGCGGCAATGGCGTTCTGCCCGGAGTTGGCACCGTCACAAATGCCGATGCTGCGTTCATACCCGGCATCCTGCAGCGCCTGGGTGACCAGCCCCGCCGGGTTGGTAAAATTGTACATCCATGCACCGGGGCTGACTTTTTGCAGGATGTTTGCATAATGCAGGATGGCAGGGATGGAACGCAGTGCCATGGCAAACCCGCCCGGTCCGGTGGTTTCCTGCCCCAGTACACCATGATCCAGGGCGATTCTCTCATCAAGAGCGCGCCCCTGTTCAAATCCGACCCGGATGGTGGTGACAACGTGCCTTGCGCCGGTCATGGCTGACTGGGGATCGGTGGTGGTGGTTACCACAAAGGGATCCCCTGCGCGCCTGACAAGTTCCCGGCTGAGAGACCCAAAGAGGGATAATTTGTGCTCATCCACATCCATCAGGCATAGTTCATGGACCCCCACCCGTTGGTGCCAGCGCAGTAATGTCATGGTAAATAAAGGGGAACGGACCCCTCCTCCGCCGATCAGGGTGATTTTCATGGTTTCCTCCTGTTACAGGTGTGTTTTCAACTGATCCATGGTTGGGGCTGCAGCGGTGCCCCCGCGCTGTGTGACTGACAGTCCACCGCATATATTTCCATACCGCAGGCAGGTTTCAATCGGTTGATCCTGCAGCGCGGCTGCCAGAAAACCAGCGTTGAAGGAATCACCGGCACCAGTGGAATCCACCACTTCCATTGGCAAGGCAGGTGAGTGCCATACCTGTGAGCCGGAAAAAGCATAAGCTCCCCGGTCACCACACTTGATGACGACCAGCGGGCAATATTGAGCCAGTTTTGCACCGGAAGCTTCGGGGTTGTCCATGCCGGTTAACTGAAACGCCTCACTCTGGTTGGGGGCAAATATGTCGATTGCCTCCAGCAGCTCGGTCAGCCCGGGTGATTCCAGGGTGGTTGTAATGTACTGGCAGTCGGCAAACACTTTTCCTCCGTGCTGGTGGACGCGGTCCACCAGGCGGAGTACGTCCGGCGAACCTTGGAAGGGAAGGTCCACCACCCAGAGCGGTTGCTGGCTGTCAATCAGCGTTTCATAAGGAAGATCTGGAAATGGATCCATGTAACTGATGAACCCGCGATCCTGGGAGAAGGAGAATGAAACACTGAGGCTGCGCAGGGGCATATCATAAACCTGGAAAAGGGAGGTGTCCAATCCCTCCCGGACTGCCTGTTCCAATACAAACCGGCTGAAGAGATCGTTGCCCAGGCGTGGTGCCCAACCCACCTTGACGCCCAGCCGGTGCAGGGCAGTGGTCAGGTTATAAGCTCCACCCGGGATGATTTCCATGGAATTTCCAAAAATGTCGGCGCCCAGGCGGGGAATTTCCTTCAACCCGGTGATGATAAGATCACAAAAATAATCGCCAAAATTCAAGACATCGTAGTTTGACAATTGCCATCCCCATCCAATCCGGAATGATGATACCTTGTTGATTATATCGAAGTTAAGCTGGTATATGATCGGGAGTTATTCTCCATCGAATGGGATACAAAAGTGGGGGCGTTGCGCTGGGGTATTGATAATTCATAATAAAATACCGACAGGCTGCAATCATGCAGCCTGTCGGTATGAAATTGCCGGTGGATCTTTATCTTACGATCGCGGGCAGGTAAAGATCAAACAACGATCGTATGGTTACCGGGGTGGTGCGATTGCTGTTGGAGCAATAATTGGACACAATCAGGGAGATATTAAAGACCCCGCCATCTGCAAAGACATGAGTGGGGTGCGGGTCGCTGCTTGTACCTCCATCATCAAAATCCCAGGCATAGGTAATGGTGCCATCCCCGGTTTCCATGGATGATGTGAACGATACATCTTCACCTTCCACGGGGGAGACTGGCAACCAGGTAAAGTCCACTCCAGTGATCGGATCACAGAGGTCCGCTACAGTGACGGTGTGGGTGGCTGTGCCTGCCGTACAGCCGTTATTGGCAGTCAGCGTGACGGTAAATTCGCCAGGCGTGGCGTAGGTATAGGCGAACGGATTCCCTGTGCCGGTATCACTGTTGCCAAAATCCCACGAATAGGTGACGGGTGTGGGGCTGGTGGCTGTGCCGGTAAATGTGATTTCCTCATCTTCATCCGGGTCAAGTGGGCTGAAGGTGAAATCCACATCGGCAATCGGTTCACAGGATTGGCAGCCGCCAAAGAAATCCACCACGGCGCCAAGCACATCAGCCCGGTTATTGACATTGGCAAGCCCTTCCACCGGCCAGGCGAAGAAGACGGTTTTAAAGGTCCCGTTGTCAAAGCTGGTGCTGTTGAAAAGCCCGGTGGCATTCCATTTGAAGGGATTGGTTGTTCCGCCTGTGGTTCGCTTGACCACATTATCCGGGTAGAGTGAAAATCCCGAGGGTGCAGTTAATGTGTAGGGTCCAAGTCCACCGCCGACTGGATCTCCGGCAACTCCAACAGGATCCCTTGAGGATACATCGCTTGTATAGGTATTGATTTGAAGGTAATTGGTGCCGAAGCTGGTTACACCAACATCATAGAGGTAATCCTGAGAGGAAAGGAAGAAACGTCCTCCCTGGTCCAGGTAGGCTGCAAGTGCACTTTCTTCTGTACTCGATATGGTGGTTGTCCAGTCTTCTCCGGTGGACCAGAAGACCATATTGTAATCAGCCATATCCGCCAGGGTGGGTGAACCACTGGAGGATGTATTCCAGAGGGAATAATCCAGTGACAGGGCATCCAGGGCGGAGGTGAAATACGATTCGTACGAACCACCGGCATCATCATCAACCATCAGGATACAGGGTACAGGGTCCAGTTCCAGGTCCTGCGTAAGATCGCCGGTCACTTCAACTGGAATTTCCAATGATGTATGAGCATCTGCTTCTGCTCGCAGCGTGTATGTACCTGCCGCCACGTCAATACTGTATGCTCCAGTGACAGGGTCGCTGGTTACGGGTGACACTGGCGTATCAAGCAGGGTAATGGTTGCGCTCAATGGAATTCCGCTGACCGAGTCTGTGACAATACCGCTGATGGTATACACCGGGGCGGGTGTCAGGGCAATGTCTTGGGTGGTGGTGGTGTCCGCTACAACTTCCACACCTGTGATTGTGGCGGTTTCATAGCCGTACAGGCTGGCGGTAACGGTGTAGGTGCCGGTAATGGTTTCCGTTGTGTAGAATCCGCTGGCATCCGTGGTCAGGCTGCGGGTATAGCCGCCGGTTTCCACGGCAACCACGGAGACATCCTGCAGGGGATTGCTGGTGACAGAATCGGTTACCGTACCTTCCAGTGTGCCCTGGTCGGAACACCAGGCAATTGCAGTATTGACTGCTTCCACGCTGTCCAGGATGCCGTAACCCCAAACATCATTCGGGTGACCGACAAACGGGGCGCATTGGGCATCGATCTTCTCATCCGCAGTATCCTGCAGGATGGTCTTGGTGGTAGGTACGTCACCCTGCAGGCAGGGGGCTGCACTCCACATCAATCCGATTAATGCGGTGGTGTGGGGGGCAGCCATACTGGTTCCCGACCATCCGCCTTCATATCCGCCGCCAGGGACCGAGGAGCGGATGTTGGTGCCGGGGGCAGCCACTTCGGGCTTGAGGATGGTGGTGCCGTAATTGCTGCTGGGACCACGGCTGGAAGAGGATGAAATGATGTCTCCCTGCATGAAGTTGGCAGTGGCGATGATTTCAGGCACATAACCGGGATTGCTGATGGTGCTGCATCCCGATCCCTGGTTGCCTGCAGATTTAATCACTGCAATCCCGGCAGCATTCAGGTTTTGAATGATGGTGCGGTAATCAAAACCAGAGGGGTCGTACCAGGAATTGTTGATGGCATCGGGAGCCAGGGTGGGGTTGGGATTTGCCTGGTTCAGGTCCCACGGGGCAAGGAAGAACTGGAAGCACTCCACCGTATCCGTGTCGCCGTTGCCAATCCCGGCACAGGCAATCCACTGGGCGCCGGGCGCAACACCTACCTGGTTGCCAACACCGTCATCACCGACCATGGTACCGGTGGTGTGCGTGCCGTGACCATCATAATCATGGGGGTAGGCATACCCGCTGTTGCCATCCCACCAGTTGTAGTTATGGTTATACGTGCCTGGACCAGTTGTCCCGCGATAATGGTTGACCAGCGCGGGATGGGTGTATTCCACCCCCGTGTCATTGGAGGCAAGCACCATGCCGTCACCATCAAAACCCATTCCCCAGACATCATCTGCACCGATGCGGAGAATATTCCATTCAATGGCTTTGGTTTTCTGTTCGGGGGTCATCTGCTTGATGACGGGGTCCATCTTTGGGGTGGGAGGGACCACGATCCTTGCCACTTCGGGGCGAGTGGACAACCAGTTCAGCGTGTTGATTCCACTGTCCACCCTGATCATGTTCTGAATGTACATGGACTGGTAGGTTGCACCATCTTTTTCCAGTTGGGCAAGCAGGGGTTTCTGCGTCTTCTCTGCCAACGTGGTCAGAGCATTGAAGACATAGGTGGCGCGCTCCTCCTTGGTGGAGAGGCTGGCGGCAGCAGATACATCCGCCTGTTCGGTCATGATGACATAATATTCCGCATGACCTTCAGCGGATATCTTCTGAAACAGCAATGGGTCCACCTTGTCGGTGGCGGCAGTGACAGGCGCCGAGGGTGACGCCGTGAGGATGCTGGTGAATAGAATCACCACAACAACAAATACTTTCAGCAGGTGTGATTTCATCCGGTGCTCCGTAATATGAGGTTGTACTGATGAGAATCAGTGGGGGATAGATTATTTGATTATACCAAAATGAATGATGGATGCTTTTAAATATGGAAAGACGTTTACATCAAACATTGTGGAGCCGTAGGTTAAATATCAAAAGCACCTCCGGAGATGTTTGGAGGTGCTTTGAGGGATGTAATTGTACTTTTTTAATAAAATTCTTTCCTTCAGGGGATTTATCCGGGCATGACACCCAGTTCCCGCAGGTGAGTGACTAGTTGTTCCTGTTCCGCGCGGGTGATGGGTTCCAGGGGCGGACGGACTTCCATCCAGGCATCATCTTGATAGCGAGCTGCCAGCAATCCTTTGATTGCCGATGAGAACGAAGCGTAGGGCAGAAAAACCAGCGCTTTCGTCAGCAGGTCCTTGTACGGGCGGGCATCCTGACCGGCAAAGAAGGTATGCTCCAGTTGCTTTGCCTGGACACCAAGGATATTCGATTCAGCTGTAATGCAGCCTGCACCGCCGTTTTCCAGGTCATCCAGAAGGGTGTCATCCACACCGGTGAATATATCCATGGTAGGGTAGCGCCGGCACAGACTGACCAGGTTGTTCACATCGCCGGAGCTGTCTTTCACGCCAGCCAACCGGTCGCCCACTTCATCCTGCAGCCTGTCCAGCAGGTCAAATGTCACCGGGACTCCGCTGACCTGGGGGATATGATACAGGAACGCTTTTCTTCCCTGCGGGACTGCTTCGGCATATACGCGCCGGAAGTATTCCAGCAGTCCGTTGGTTGTCACGCTGCGGAAAAAGAAGGGGGGAACAATTAGTACGCAATCCGAGCCCAGTTCAAAGGCACGCTGGGTGCAGCGAATGGTATCGGTCAGGCTGGCACAGCCGGTTCCTGTCATCAGCACCTGGTGGGGTGCAGCTTCCCGGGCAGCAGCCACCAGTTCAGCCCGCTCGCCAAAATCAAAGGACTGCCCCTCTCCGGTTGTGCCATTGATGAGAAAGCCGTCAACCCCATCCTGGATCAATACATGAATATGTTTTTGCAGGCGGTCAAAATCAATGCGCCCATTGCATAGCGGGGTTGCCAGGGCAGTGTAAATACCGGAATACGTGTGTGCAGCATTCATCAGTTTTCCTCCATTCCATTATTTGGGATTAAATAATTATACAGGGGATGCCAGTTTGAGAGCGTGGAGAATTACAAATCAGTTCTGCCACTTATGGTTGAAATTCCACAGGGTTTCCATGGGAATCCTGGCAGGAGAAGGGAATTGAAAGCAGGAAAATAAAAAGCCCCGGGTATTCAACCACACCGGGGCTTTGTTTGAATTGTTCGGGTGGACCCGGATTAAACTTTGCGGGCAACCTCATCCTTTGCCCTATCCAGGAATTCGGCAACAGCCATGGGGCCCGGATTTTCTCCATTCCGCAATCGCAGCGCCACCTGGCGGTTTTCCACTTCCTTGTCGCCCACCACCAGCATGTAGGGAATTTTCTGGTTCTGGGCATCCCGAATCTTGGCATTCATCCGTTCGCCGCGGTCATCCACCATCACGCGCAGACCAGCCTGGCGCAGTTCCGCTGCAACCTCCCGGGCGTAATCCACGTGCCGGTCGGCAATTGGAATTAGGGCTGCCTGCACGGGGGAGAGCCAGACGGGGAATGCACCAGCGTAATGTTCAATCAGCACACCAAAGAACCGTTCCAGGCTGCCAAGCAGGGCGCGGTGAACCATGTAAGGTCGGTGGGGCTGCCCGTCTTCGCCAATGTAGGTCAGGTCGAACCGTTCGGGATTGTTGAAGTCAAACTGGATGGTGGACAACTGCCACTCGCGGCCGATGGCATCCTTGACCTTCAGGTCAATCTTGGGTCCGTAGAATGCCCCGCCGCCCTGGTCCACATCGTACTCCACGCCAGCGCGCTCCAGTGATGCCCGCAGTGCTGCTTCAGCAGCGATCCAGCGTTCCGGCTCGCCAACAGCTTTTTCCGGTTTTGTGCTCAGGTAGGCATGAATGTCGGTGAAACCAAAGCTGCGCAGGATGTGCAGGCTGAAATCCAGCACAAAATCGATCTCCGCAGGCATCTGGTCCGGTCTGCAGAAATGATGGGCATCATCCTGGGTAAACCCCCGCACCCGCATCAAGCCATGCATCACGCCGCTGCGCTCAAACCGGTAGACCGTCCCTTCCTCAGCGTAGCGAATTGGCAGGTCGCGGTAGGAACGCAGGGAGCTTTTATAGATGTGGATGTGGAACGGGCAGTTCATTGGCTTCAGGTAATACTGCTGCCCCTCAATATCAATCGGGGAGTACATGTTCTCCTTGTAGAAGCCCAGGTGACCGCTGGTTTCCCATAACTGCGATTTGCCAATGTGGGGAGTATAGACAAAATCATATCCGGATTTCTCGTGCTCCTCGCTCCAGAAGTTCTCAACCAGCTTGCGGACTTTTGCCCCCTTGGGATGCCAGAGAATCAGCCCGGCGCCAATCTCATCCACGGAACTGAAGAGATCCAGGTCATGACCAATCTTGCGGTGATCCCGTTTTTTGGCTTCTTCAATCCGCCACAGGTAGTCTTTCAATTCCTGGGGATTATTCCAGGCTGTACCGTAGATGCGTTGAAGCATGGGACGCCGTTCATCACCGCGCCAGTATGCCCCGGCAACCGAGAGCAGCTTGACGGCTGCTGGATTGATCTGGCTGGAGACTTCCACGTGCGGACCCCGGCAGAGATCCACGAATCCTTCATGTGCATAAATGGAAATTTCGGGTTTCTCTGTGACGGGATTTCCGTCCTCGTCCAGCTTGCCCTCTTCCAGTCCGGCAATTAATTCCAGCTTGTACGGTTGATCATGGAAGATCTGCCTGGCTTCTTCTGCATTGACCACCCGGCGCTCAAACCGAACCCGGGATTGAATGATGCTGCGCATCCTGCGTTCTATTTTTTCCAGGTCCTCGGGGGTCAGCGGGCGCGGCAGATCAAAATCATAGTAAAAGCCGTCATCAATGGCGGGACCAATGGCAACCTTGCCATCCGGGAATTGCTCCAGTACTGCCTGCGCCATGATATGGGCAGTGGAATGCCGAATCCGGTAGAGTTCTGATTCTTCGTAAACTTCTTTTTTGTCTGACATTTTTGCCTCCTATTCGAAAGTGCCCAATAAAAAAACTCCCAGCCCACTTGGGGCGAGAGTTTTCATCACGCGGTTCCACCCAACTTGATCCAGTTGCCCGGATCATCTCATTTTGCCGATAACGGGGCTGCCGTTCACCATACTGGGGATTGCTCCCGTTCCGGATACCGCTCGCAGGTGGTTTTCATTGTGGGTTTTCTGAAGGAACTTTCAGCCGGTGATTCCTTCTCTCTGAAGGGGACGTCCACAATTACTCGTCCTGGTCAATGCGTTGTATGAATTTTGAGTATTATACATCAAAAAATGGGATTAAGCTACAATGTGGTTTGTAAAAAGTACTTGTAGAAGTCGTCATACGGTTAAATTTGGGATTTTTGTCACGCTCCAGGTGTATCAACACACCGGACTAGAATGGGAAGTTGGCGGATTTGTAATGTGATAGAACCATCACCAAGTATGGTAATTCTGCTTTTTACCCTATCAAGTAGAACCACTGTTTAATCCTCCAGAAAAGTATATTAAATTGATGACCTTGTGGATGATTTGTGAATGCCAGGCAAAGTACATATAAATCTTGGATGAGCTTAAATCCGGTGTCTATTACTTCTTTAGTTTCCGCTAAGTGAGGCCGCGGTAGAAACGGAAATGGGTCCAACCTATGGTAAGCTTACTCTGTCCAGAAAACCTAACCATGAGGTGAACCCATTACCGGTATTGATCTTACCATATCTGTCCTGATTACCCTAACCCAAGATTTACCCATCGGAACCAATTTAGCTCTTTTGCAATTCATCTGGATGCTCCTCAGTGGCACACTGTTACCAGAACGCGGCGCGCTCTTCCCCGCCCTTAAAACCATCGGGCTTTCGGACGTCGCCGTGCGGCGGGCCTGGGCGGCTTTCCGGGGTGGGGTGTGGCGGACGGCCGTCCTCCTGCGCTGGTGGCAAGCTTATATCCAAGCCATCCCCGATTGGCAAGTGCATTGCTATGAGGGCTATCGCGTGGTGGCCGCCGATGTGACCGCTTTCTGGCGGCCAGCCTTGAAGCATTGCCCGAGTAAGCATTACCATCCCACGGCGAATCGGGCCCTGCCGGCGGTGATTTTCGGGATTGTGGGGCAGGTAGGCGAAATCGGGGGACAGCGGCTGGCGCTCCCCCGCGCCTTTGAGCGGGTGTCGCCCCAAGATCCGCGGTCTCTGTCCCAAAGTTGGTAGGTTTTGAAAAAAGAGCAAGTTCGCCGTAATATGTAAGGTAAGCAAACCACAACAAATACGGGAACTTGCCATGTCCATTGTCACACTACGACTGCCAGAAGTCAAGTATTGCCAGGAAGAAAGACCACGCCGCTGCCCCTATTGCCCCGGAGAGACCTTTCAACGCTGGGGCGGGGCAGGAAAACGGGTCAAGGATCCGTGGCTGGGGGAGGTGTGGGTGTATCGATATCGCTGCTGCCGCTGCCGAAGGACGTTTCGACATTATCCCGAAGGCGTAGATCGTGGGCAGCAGACGGCCCGGATGAGGGCCGTGGCTGCGATTGGCTGGATTTTGGGAATGAGTTACCGGGGGAGTTCGCGATATCTGAGTGTTTTTCGGATCCAATTGAGCCGGATGAGCATCTGGCGGGATATTCAGCAACGAGCCAGGGAGTTGAGCCAAGCGCGGTATTGGAAGCCGGTGCGGGTCTTGGGTGTGGATGGGGCGTATGTGCGGGGCTGGGCGAAAACACAGCCAGTACTGGTGGCGGTTGATCTGGGCACGGGAGAGCCGGTGATGGTGGGTTATGTGGATGAGAAAGACCCACAAGCCGTAAAGGGATTCCTGGAACCGCTGATGCAGCGGCTGGGAGTGAGTGTGATTGTGACGGACGACCTGTCCAGTTATAAACAGGCAGCAGCAGCCCTACAGTTGGAGCATCAGATCTGCCAGTTTCATGTGCGGCGGTGGGTGGGTCTGGCGGTGCATGAGCTCAAAGCATGTCTGCCGCCGGAGTGGGTCGGGGTGGCTGAGGAAGCGCACCAGATCTTACGCGATTTGCCAATCGAGGGAGACAAGCGCCTGGTGGCCTTATCGCGCCGGTTTCCCCCCAGTCAGTGGGGGCAAATGGGGCATGAATGGTCGAGTGTGGACAAACTGCGGGCCTTGATCGTGCGTTTGGCAGGTAATTGGGCTCACTATCGAGTATTTGACTGGCAGCCGGATGTCCCCTGGACCAACAACCCCACCGAACAAGTGATTGGCAAGATGAAAATGAGAGCCCGAACCGTTCGCGGTTACAAGACCTGGGAAGGAATGGCCAGCGGACTGATGACTGCGGGTGTCGGCGTGGCCTGATAACCTTTGCCTTTCCTGTGATGTAATCTGCCCCCTCCATTTTCTCAATTTCGCCAACCAACTTTGGGACAAACACGATCCGCGCGAGAGCCATCTGTGGACCAGCGTGTTGGGGCAGCTCAGCCGCAGCCTGGCCGAGGATGAGGTCCTGGCGGTGGATGCCGGGGTCAAGATCAGTGACTTGCAGAAGGCGGGGATCACCCGGTACGTGGTGCGGCTAGCCGAGAACTTTACCGCCCGGCGCAACTTCCTGTCCCTTTACCGTGGACATGGGCGTCACCCGGTCTATGGGGAGCGCATCCGTCCCCTGGCGCGGCGCTACAAGGACAAAACCCTGCCCGCCTCCGCGCCTGACCGGGTGGAAACCTGGAGGGAAGCCGGACGGGAGATGCGCGCGGAGATTTGGGACGACCTGGTGCTACCGGATGTGACCCCCGATCCACAGGCGGCCACCTTCCAGGTGCTGGCCATCTACGACCCGCTCTTCGCCCATCCTTGGCTGCTGGCCACCCCGCTCAAGTTGACGCCAGCTAGCGTGAATGCCATCTACCAGGACCGCTGGCCGGTGGAGCAGATCCCCTTGGCCGCCAAACAGATGGTGGGCGCGAACCGCCAGTTTGTGCATGCTGCGGAGAGCATTCAGCGTCTCCCGGAGTTGGCACTCCTGGCGGGGTCGATCTTGAGCTTTTTGGCCGCCACTTTCCCGGTGGCTCCAACTGGATTTTGGGATCGCCACCCCAAGCGCACCCCGGGCCGCTTCCGGCGGGTTTTACGGGGCCAGCCATTTCCGCAAAGTTATCCATTTCCGGAGCGACTTCGCGAAAAGGCTTCGGTGACGGCCCATTTGCCCAAGGGGCACCTGGCACGGAAAGCTAAAATGGGTGTTTCGGCTCCAATTTAGGAGCTTTGCGACACGGTTAGGTGTTCAATTGGTAAAGTTCAGGAGGCCGGATAATCTTCCGGTTATTTCGTTTAGCGGAAACTAAAGTTACTTAATACTGTGAAATTTGGTAATATAACGCTTGACGTTTTATTTCAGTTGACTTAAAATAAATAACCTCTATGAGGTAATCGGGGTGGAAATAGAATAATAACCTCGATCAGAATTTTGAAATCCCATCATTGAATAAACTTAATCAAGAGGAGATACGTTTGCATGAGCAGAAAAATTTTATCTCGATTTTTCTTGCTTGTTCCGTTCGTCTTGGGTATGTTGATGACATCGCTTGCTGGTAATGTGCAGGCGAGCCGCAGTGTGAAACCAAGCAAATTAGCAGTAGCAGATTGTTATTCACTGGATGTCATTTTTCTCATAGACCAATCTGGAAGTATGAGTGGACATCTCTCCGCTCGTCCATCCGATCCCGAAGAACAGCGAAGATATGCAGTTGAAGCTGCAGTAAACCAGTTGACAGATATTGCGTTGGATACATGCCCCGATACATCCCATCGGGTGGCTGTTGTATCCTATGGGTCGGGTGTCCGAACGGATGTTGAGTTTGAAAACATCAACCCCCAAAACCTTGATGATGCCCTGTATATTCGTGACAAGATTAATGGCGCATTGATGGCAGATAACATGGGCTATACAAACCCCCGGGCTGCCTTTGAACAAGCCGAGAAATTATTTAATTCAATTGGGAGCGGAACGGGTGACCGGAAACGTGTGATTATTTATGTAACTGATGGTGTGCCAAACATGGAAGGTTGGCCGGAAGGGGAATGGGATCCTTACACCAAACGATTAAAAAATTATATAAATGAAACATTCAACTTTGACCCAACCTTATTGGCCCTGGAGAATTGTTTTGCAGAGGTGCGTGACCGGTATCCCAACCTGGAGGAAGCCCCTGTTGAAGTTGTAAATGCATGCATTGATTCAAACAAAGTGGATGCAGAAGCCTTCCAAAACAGTACATATTTGTATACAATCATTTTTGAAACTCCCACAGCATTTCCCTCAATACTTCTCGATATATATGAAGAATTATCTGTCTCCCATGGAGGGGAATTATTTAACCTGACGGATGGAAATACAGCACAAGTATCCTCAACAATGAGGGAAATCCTTTCGCGCCTGTCTGGTGTACGGGCAGGATTGGTGAGTTGCGGTGCGTTTGCCGTCAATCCTTACCTGAAGGTGGCAAAACTTAATATCTATAAAAACGATGAGGAGAATGTCATTTCCCTGTCCTATACGGATGCAGCAGGTAATGTTCACAAAATTGCCGGGGGAATGGAGATTGCAGGAGAAAATGGCTTCCAGCTATTTGAACCCTATTATTCGTTTGGCATCAACGAGCGGTATGTATTTGCCAATCCTTACCCTGGTGTCTGGGAGTTAAATGCAGATTACTGTGAGGGACTGGATGCATACTATGAGCAGGTTGAATTCCAGTCTGGTGATTATCAATTGCCATTACCTTTTGAAATTGCCACATATGACCGTGAACCGTATTACGATGCCAAGAAGCCCATCTATCTGGAATATCCCATGAAGGATATTTCCGGGAATATCATTCAGCAGTATGACCATCCCTTTTTTGCAGTTAATGTCCAGGTTGATGTTGAGGACCCATCCGGAAAGGTCACAAATTACCCGATGGTATGGGATCCTGCTGGATCCGATGGCGGTAAATTTATCTCATCCAACCCCTTGCAACTTCCTGTGCCGGGTACTTACAAAGTGAATATCGTAGGCACCGTCATGACTTATGAGGGTGAACCAAGCATCAAAGGTACTACGGCGTTAACCGAATTATTTACGGTTCCCAGGGAATTATTCCGGCATGAAGGACTGGAATTCAATACTTTTCCGGTTGAGATTTTCAGTTTTGATATCCTGGAGCCGCAGAATGATTCGATTGATCGCCCTGTCCATGGCACGATCCTTGATGGATTGCCTTTGCCTGTCAATCCTTTATCAATCCGGGTGCGTATGAATCCCCCCAGCAATGTTGCTGTGAAGGATGTTTTTGTGAATTCATCCGAACCATTTCAAGCTACATTGAATACCCCTGATTCTGTAATCACAATTACCCTGCAACCTGATCCAGTGAACCCTGGTGAATATTACGGTGAATTGAGTCATGGTGATCTGTCAGATATTGATGCTGTCGGTTCTTATCTGTGGACAGTATCGCTTGACGAAAATTCATTTGACGTCCATTTTCGACCGGATACTTATGAAAAGGTTGTCTCTTTCTCTCGCGAGGACGGGTTTTTTAATCGAGTAAAATCCTATACCATTCTTTTGGGAATATTGATTGCCATCATTGTGGCAATCATCCTGTACAATATCCTGATCCGGACGGATAAAATCTCTGGGGTTCTGGAGTTCCAATCACTGGTTGGGAATGCAACAATAGCTGAATTTTCCCTCAACAGCGGAAAAAACTGGGCAACGATTAACCGCCGGCAGTTTGAAAACTACCCCCAACTGGATTTGGTTAAAGTTCGTGTTTCTTATGCATCCCGGGCATCCAAAAAGCAATTGTCCGATGGTCAGAACCAGGTTGGGTTTGACCTGGATGATGGTTCAAGTCTGCAACGAGATGTAAAGGTGGAGTTTACCCTTAAGCAAAGCGGAGTCCATTCGCAGGAAACTCTCTCTCCGGACACCCCGGTTGGATATAGTGATGACTCAGTCGCTCAAGTGGTTTATAAAAAACAATGAACCGCTTTAATCATTTTGAAAATTATGGAGGAAAGGAAAAATGACACGTCCTGCTGTAATCATCGGTCTGGGTGGAACTGGTCAGTGGATTCTGACATTTCTTAAGAAAGATTTGCTGGAAATTGGGAATGGACAGCTCCCCAAGGAAGTGCAATTACTTTGTTTTGATACCACATCCCAGGTATCTGTAGAGGCGGGATACGGCGCCAAGAAGAGTAACGAGGAAGCAGTACGAGCTGGTGCAGTTCGTTTGGAAGATGGAACTGAGTTCGTTCCAATTGGCGCAAATGTTACTGATCTGGCAAAAGGGATTTCGCGTAATGAATACCCCCATCTGCAATGGTACCCTGCAGGCTCCTACCTCGCGAAATTAAACCCGGGGGCTTTTAATACCAGGGAAGGCAGCGGTCAAATCCGGCACATGGGTAGGATTTCCTTGTTTCAGGATGTAACAGCCCCCACAAACTCGAAAGTTCTCTCGCATTTACGGAGAGTTTTCAGTAATATCAAAACCCATGGAATGGTCAGTGCCGACCGCCAGCTGGAAATCATTATCATTGGTTCACTGGCAGGCGGAACCGGAGCTGGGTTGCTTGTGGATATTGCATTGCTTGCCCGTGAACAGGCGGCAAAACTTGGGTTGAAAACAGCGGTTGTCCGCGGTTTCTTTGTGCTGCCACGCGCCTTCATTAATGGCGTGGGTCAAGGTACGGATATGTATGCCCGGGCATTTGCTGCCTGGCGCGAATTGGATCGTTTTATGATTGTGAGTGACCGTTTTGGCATTCGCCAGATGGTGTACAACCCCAACGTGGCAGATTTGCAAGTCACCATTGACAAACGTGCTTACGATGTCTCTTATATGGTGGACACTGCCCGCAATACAGAAAATTCTCTGGATAATATGCCGGCTGATAGGGGCGTTTACCCGGCAGTTGCACAGGTCATCTCTGCAATCCTGGATGGGAAAGCTGGTGCAAAGTACACTGAATTTGTTTCTACCAATCTCGCCGGGAAGCTTGCTCAGCTGCCAGTAGCGCCATATCACTCTGCAATTGGCTCCTACACGCTAAAGGTTCCTGTATATTACGCCAAAGAGAAATTTTCGCATCAACTGGCGCTGGAGGTATTAAAGCTCTTCCTGCAGCCGCGGGTAAATGATAAAGGCTGGGCTGTGGGGGTTTCGGAACTTCATAACCGGGAGGTTCAGGCGGGTATGCCGGGGCTCAATTCCGTGTTGGACTTCCTTGGTATGTCTGCCCTCAATATCCAGGGGGTGGATATCCCCAACACTCAATTCCTGCCGATGGTCTCGGAAGTTCGCAAAGCCCAGGCTGCCAACACGGATGGGAATCTGATAACCCAGGTTGCCAAGGGAGGGTTAAGTTCTGCTCAAAACCGGTGGCTGCTGGCATTAACGAACATTGGAGTCGATGACGCGGGCAAGCAGCTCGCAAATGAAATCAAGATGTACTTAAATCGACCGATTTGGGAAGATGTTCGACCCAGCTTTGAATTCCATGACAGTCCACTGGATGCTTACACTCGAATTGTAAACGCAGTTCCGAGAGTTCGACAGGAATATTACGGCATCCCGGATGTAGAGGGACAACAGCAGCAGCGCGGTAGGTACGGGGAAGCATTGAAAAAAGCCCAGGCTGCCCAGGTGGCTCGATTTATCATGTTATTGAGCGCCTGGACATTGAAAACATTAAATGGGGCGAATCCGGATCCGATTGTTGCCCGGGGCGGCAAGATCGGTTACGTGCTTGCGTTTTATGAGGAGCTTCAGAAAACATTGATCCTGTTCCAGGAATTTCTGGATAAAGTTCGTGCCGAACGCAATGAAACTCTTAAATTATCTTCCAAAACCGAAGCCGCAGCTGAACGTGCCAAACAGGAATACAACCGATTGAGGGGCAAACGCTGTTGGATGACGTTTTATGATGGCTTTGTCCACCCGGATGCACATCGTTCCCAACGAAATTACCTGCGTGCCGAACAGCGGTCAATCGATGTACGCAAAGACAATATCCTGCTGGATGTGATCTCAGAAACCACAACCGAAATGCTGGAATATACACAAAAAACGCTGCAAGCATTCGAGTATTGGATTACCACCCTGGTGACTGGAGATCCCGCCCTTGGAATTACTGGAATGTACCAGGCAATTTCAGAATCACTTGGAAATGTCAATTTGAATCATCAAATTGACAAAGCATCTGAAAACGTCAGTGCAATCATTGGGCAGCACGAATATCAATCCGATCCCAAGTATGTCCAGGATGCCCTGGATTGCCTGGTTTGGCACGTCATTCCCGGCAGTGACAGGCTTGAGGTCCAGGTTGGGGTTGAATTTCCGGCTGATCAACCCAATACCCCTCCCACCTTCAGGAATTTCCGCCACAAGGAGGAGACTGCCAACAGGGATCCCAAGGAATATAATTTGCGGATTGTTTTATCGCTGGCTGAACGCCCATACCAGGTTATCCAACAAGAGCGCCCCATTGCGCGCGAAATATCCGGCGTTTTTCCCACCGGAAAACAACTTGCTGAATCGGTTGGTGCACTTGGAGAACCGTTATATACGACCAGTGGTAGGGGAACGGCTACTGGACCTCAGGTAACAGCTTGTTATATCCGTGTGCATGCCGGGATGGATGAAACCACTATCAAGTATTTCGATGAATTCCTGGAGGAAATGAAAGCCCGCCATCCCAATATCACGAATATGGAATTGGTGGATTCCGAGGATAAACACAAAATGACAATTGTTCGCTCGGACGATCTCCTGCCCAGTACCGAATTTGATATGTGGCACCTTTGTCGGACCGCATATATTCAAAAGGTAACTGATCCCAAATCCGGTATGCCTGCGGCTGAACTCCATATCTTCCCGGCAGAAATCAACGCTTGCAGTTACGAGGCAGAAATGCCAAAGAAATTGAACCAGGATTTCCGTACATTGCAGCCGGAAGTTGTTGCCGTTCTCGAGAATAAAGAGCATTTTGAGATGTTCTTCAGGGCATATGCGCTTGGATTTATCCGGATGAAAAAGGATGAAAACCTGTTCCCTTACTGGTCCTATCAATTGCCTGGGGATGAGGAGGAATTGTTTATTACTGAACCCAAAAAGGAATTAGGTCAAGTAAAAGAGCCGGATATCTTCCAGGTCATTCATAATTTTGCCATTGAAGGCTGCGACCAGCGCCAGGGAAGAGGGCAAAATATTACCGTGAAATGGGACGATTTGAAAACGGCTATTTTGAAGCAGGAGAAAGAACTCGGCAGGGAAAAGGCGATTGAGGTTTATCGGGCTCAGCTGGACAATCCAGACGGCTTAATTCAAACCATCCGCAAGGATGTGGAAGTCCGCCGAAGTGCAGCCAACGACGATTCCGTCAGGAAATTAATTGGCCAGGAACATACCGATTTGGCTGACCTGGGGAAATTGGTTTACCTGCAAATCATCGATTCTGTCAAAGCCCGGCTTCAGCAATAAGAGCCCAACCAGAGGATTGCGGGTGGATTTTCTTATCTGCCCGCAATCCTTTTGGAAATGATAAGGATAACCAGAATCTGCAATGCGAAATTTGTTTATTAACCGGAGAAAACAAGACCCGTTCGAAAATTGGCAGCCTGCACCCAAGTGTGGTGTTCCAGTAGAATTCCCCCTTCCGGATCTACCTGCTTTTAATGGTGAACCGGACGATAACACACCAGGTTCTACTAACAGGCAGCGATTCAAAACGATGGTTATTGGTCTGGGGGCAACCGGTGATGCGGTGGTGGGGGAATGGTTGAAGTCGGGATATTTTGACCGTACAGAAAACAGTGCTGTGAGCATTACGCTTGGCAGCACTTCAATTAAGTGGACTGATCAGGAGGACCCTGATTTCCGACATTTTGACTTAAATCATTATCCCCTACAGAATAGAAACTGGCGGTTTGAGGGGGAAGAAGCATATGACAAGTTTCGTTCTTATCAAACCTATCAGGCTTGGCGTGATTACCTGAAGATCCAATTTAAAGAGAAATACACAGTCACGATCATAATCGTTGGCAGTCCAAAGGAAGCCGAAATTGGAGTCCTGGAGCCTCTTTTACAGGCATTAAGATTAGACATCAAGTTTGAAAATGTTTCCATTGTTGGATTGTTTTCGGTAAATGCTGTGCGACCTGTGCATGATGATGGTGAAATCTATGCCATCCTTCGAGAAATGCATCGATTTACCTATAATGGCGTTCATTACTCCAAGCATCCGGAAAGTACAATTAATGGGTTGGTTGAGGGAGTGCTTCTGGATCACCTGTTCTTACTTGAGGAATTTGTACAACCGGACACAGGTTGGTCCATTCCAGGCATGGATGCCATGATTCATGAAATGGTTGAGGCAGTGAATGCATTATCCTGTTTATCTTATCATCAGGAACTTGCAAGCGAATTTCGTCTCCAATCTCAAAATCAAATTGACTTTCAGGGAAAAATTGGAAGACCGGCAGTTCACAGCCTGGGCATTTTCACCCAATACATCCCTGTATCCAAGGTAAAAGAATATCTTGCCCTACGCCTGGTCATCGCAGCGTTATATGGTGAGGACGATAACCGACAAGAGGAAGGCTTGGTGGGCAGGAATCTTAAACCCATCCGGCAGGCGGACTCTGGCAAAGATATCGCATATCGATGGTTGATTAGTGGTCCTTGTAAACATCCCTTCTTTGAGTGGTTTTTAAATAATACTGATCAGACTCAACTGCATGCCCTTCCTTCAGAAAACCAGGATTATTATCCGGCTTTCAAGGGGCAAGTTTGTCATGGCATTATGGATCAACTGACCCAATCCCCTTCCGTTGAAGGATTAGCCCGGTCCAAAAAAGCCTTGCAGTTTTTGATATCACATTGTACAGGGATTAAGCGTAATCTGGCAATTCAACCTACTCATCCACGAAAAATTGTATTGGAACAATTTTGTGATCGATCGACAAAATTGCTACAGAAGTTATCGGCACAGTTAACAAAATGGCAGGAAATTCTTGGGTGGGAAAAGCAGGCAGGAATTATTGATGCAAACCAGCCAATGATCAGTGAAATCATTAACCAGGAATTGTCAGCCCGGAAAGAAGAATTTATTCTTCTTTCAAAGAATCCAATCCGGGTGCCAATTGTTACTCCAGATGAGCAGGATTTTGTTAGTCAATTGGACGGTTATTACCTGGACACAATCCGACCGGAAATTCGGATCCCCGGTGCTGCCAGCAATGCCTTTGTCAATACCCGTAAACGGTTGGGATGGTGGATTGAGAGTCAACCCGATGACCCACGAATTTACCTGGTATGTCTTCCGCCGGATCAAAAATATAACCGGTCGGATACAATCCCCAGAGAAGCGTTATTTCTCCCGGAACATATGGAGAAATTTTTAAATACAATGATCCAAATCGGGATGGACCAAATCGAGAAAACAAAAATACTTGACGCATTGATTCCGAAGGAAGACCCGGATTTATCGCTATCCAAGCAGGCAATTGGCAGCTTGCTGCGATATGATGCAAACATGGCCGCGCGGGACTATCGCCCCCCATCTGATAAATATGTTGTCCTGACGGGAACAATACAGCAGGCTCGGCAGTATGCCGACATAATATTTGCTGGTCAATTAAACGAAAATGTGATACCGACGGGGATGTGCGATCCTGCCAGAATATCCGCGATGAGCCTGAGGTTCAATATCCCAATCGACGCTGTGCTGGCAATTAAAACAGCCTATGGGCGCTATGTGCCACTGAACGAGTCGAGACACTTATGCATACAGGAACGGAATGCAGTACTGTATGAAAAAGCCATGAAGAACCTGGATGACTATGACCTTTATGAACATGTGAGTGAGAAATTAAAACGCCATGAAATTATACCTCCCCGATTAACTATGGCGCTGATTGATACCCAATTGGTCACATTATTCTGCCAGGCAGTCATTTATCAAATCATAACATTGGATCGGGACGAGAACGGTGTTCAAAATTGGTGTTTGCTTCCTGTTGCAAATGTTGAAAAACCAATTAAGCTGGCTGCTAACACAGAAGATGGATTATGGAACGCGTTTTTAACCTTTACCGTTCAACTGCCGAATGAAAAAAATATACGGTACACAAACCCCTTTCATCCGAATCATAGAGCGAATTTTCTGGGAACCTTGTGGAGCGAAACCCGAAGACGCGCTGAAGGAACTGGCAGCGCTCAAATGAAAAGAACTTTTCGTGAACAATACCTGGAACCTTATAAAAAACGGAACCAGAATACAGAACTGGGGTTTGCCTTTTCGACCTTAATGGAAGTGGAATTACAAAATCCCGTCTGGAGCGACTGGACCCGGAAGATCAATTAAGATTGCATTATGTTTGGAAGAGGTGAAAAATGACTCAACAACTTGCCAATACCTCGAGTTTTCAAGAACACATGGAAATTGAGCACCAAGATTACAAGTTGATAATTGAAAAGCGATTAAGCTCTGGTTTTACCAGCGAAGTGTTTAAAGGCACACTTTATAATCCCAATGACCCAAATGGGGAAAAAATTGTTGTGGCAATCAAGGTTATGCGATCGCTCGAATATGCTGCTGCCCAAAGACTTTTCCAGGAAGAAGGCATGACTCTCAGCTTGTTGATGAGCATTGAAAAGGAATGGAACGCTCAGGAAGAGCAGGATCCACCCATAAAGGTAGCTCCTGTTTATTATGGGATGTCAGAGTGGAACGGCCACCCCTACCTGGTAATGGAGTTTATTCATGGTCGGCAGATACCGGACTTGTTGAGGGAATACGGACACCTGAATGAGCATGACGCAGCCCGGATTGCCTGGCAGCTATATCACCTGCTCAATATTTTGCATGTGAAATTACAAAAGACCTATATTGATTTAAAGTTTGATAACTTATGGTGGGTTGAAGGAGAAGATGGCAGCCCGGGATATCTAAAAGTCACCGATCTGGGAACGTTGGATAGTATCCGCGAAAAACAGGAATCTGCCCGATTGCGAAGTATCAAACGGGATTTGCTGTTGGCAGGTGTTTACTTGTGTGGGATGGTTTCGGGAAAAATATTGCGTTACAGTTATGGAGAATTATTGGAGCAGGCAACTCCGGTAATTCACAAAACAGATGTCAGTTGGGAAACGCAGCAATTACTCCGGTGGTTGCTCCATCCCAATCCTGAAGCACGCCCCCAATCGGCTGCCGAAGTGGAAGATCGATTGAAGTGGCTTGTGGATTGTTGGGATAAAGACCCCCAAAATCTGTTATCCATTGCCGAAAACAACCTATCCAGGGCGAGGGGATCTGAGGATGGAAATGAGGTTAACAAATTTGCTCGTAAAGCCCGGGTGGCACTTGGTGTTCTGCACAAGAAAATGGCTGGTCAGTTCACCCCGGAAGCGGACAGCTTATTGGAGCAAGTGAACGAAGTCTTAAAGAGTAGTGACTATCTGGAACGGGGGATGGCACTGTTTATGGGAAGGTCATACAAGGAAGCCCTGTCATTATTTGAGACCGGTTATGAGTGGGCGGATACGCCAGCCCGGTTGCGCCAATGGGCTGTGTTAACCAGGCTGGCAATGGAAGCTGATTCAGAACAATTTGATCCGGTCAAAGAAGAATGGGTTGCCATTCTTGAGCTTATGAATGCTGGCGATCTGCATGCGGCAGAAATACGAATCCGGGAATTGCATCAGTTTGAAGGCATGGTCGCGTATCAATCGCTGCTTGCCGAGTGTGTAATGAATATTGCAATGGAAAATGCCCACAGGGAACATGCAAACCAGCACTACCGCCAGGCTGCCGAACATTATCGCGCTGCATTAAATGCTCAAAAACAAATGTTGTATTCCGAAAAAGTCATGCAAAATGAGACGGGTGATATCCGTCCGTATGCTGAAGACATGGAACGCCGCAGCAGGGGGGATGAGGATGGTCTGCGGATGATGCGGGATGTCTTGCAACGATTATCTGAAAATCCACCTGTAACACAGTTGAATGAATGGGGAGAGATAGCCGCAGAACAAGATCAGGCATCGATTGAGGATGGAATATCTGCAGGAAGCAAATCACAGTTGAGTGACACTGAACGCGGGATTGAAGCCGATGTGGAGGAGGCATTCTCAATCACTTTGGACCGGTTTGCCTTTTCCCGGTTGTTGGGAGAAGCAATCTATCAATCCATTAATCAACACCAATTTTTACTGGCGTATCGGCTTGCGCTGATTGGATCCCGCGAAAATCCACCTGTTAATGACCTTGATACTGCCCGCGTGGTTGCCAATGATTTTTGGAACGCAAACCGGGCGTTTATCGAGAAACGACACGATACAGTCACTCAAATCTTGGCGGGTCTTTTGTTCAAAGCCATTCCTGGGAGAGAAGATGTTATCACGGGTACCGCCAGGTGGTTTTTATCACGCATGAAAGCAGAAGCCGAACAGACAAATCGACCGGATCTGTTTCGTCAGTCTGCGGAGCTTGCCCGATCCCTGAAAGAGGACGATCTTGCCCTTCAATTTATAAAAACTTCTGAAGATATTGAAACCCGTGAAAAAGACAAAGCCACCAAAATTGTGGACGAGCAAATCCAATGGATGAGCACGATGCTCTACCTGGAAGATCCACAAGGAGTCAGCCAGCACCTGGCAGACCGCACTGCCCCTGCCAGTTTTCAACTGATTGCCAGCCGCCTGAAGGAAGTTGCCGCCAGGATGGTTGAGTGCAGACGGGTTGCGGAGCCGTTGAATTACAGGTTGGATGAGATCAACGAGATTGCTGACAATTTGGCGGCAATACAAACCAGGGTACAAAAAGACCGGGAGAACGACGCCCAGTTTCATGAACTTGAAGAAAAGACTCTTGCCGATTTAAAGAGGCAAAGGAGCCGCATTGAGGAATTGGAACAAATTCCGCAACAGGTTGAACAACTGGGAATCAGTAATGCTTCGTTACAATCGTTGAGTATTGATATCAGCCAGAATCAAATTAGATTTCTGGAGGGATGTTACCAGTACTTGCAGAGATATCAGCTGGAATTGGAGCTTGTAAAAGGATATATTGAGTGGGTTGTCCCCCGAATCAATCATGTTGGGGTGGAAACCCTGGAAACAATCCTGAAGCAGGTGCAGGAGCAGTTGAATTTCGCCCTTCGGCAACTTGATGAAGTCAAACAGTTACTTAACCAGGGAAATCTCAATGAGGCGCGGGCACAATTGACTTCCCTTGAAGCCGAATATGGTCGAACACCAGAATGGAAGGGACTTAAAGATCAGATTAGTAAAGTGGATGCCTGGCGGGCTTGGGTGGAGGAAAACACACTTGTTCTTGGGCAGGGATTATTTGATGAAGGGATTCTCAAGACGCTCGAAACGTATAAGGAGTCTGGTATTCCACTTGTATATTTGCAAGATCGACTGGTACATCAATACTTGGATGAGTGTTTAAAAAGTCTGGGCAATAAATATAAAGAACTCGACAAAAATGATCCCCAATTCTTTAAAATTGTTAAGAGGGCAATCAGGGTTATGGAGTTACAAAAATTTTACCAGGCAGGAAATGCCGGAGGAAAAGCATGACACCCACAATATCTGGCAATATGCCCACAAAAGATTACATCGAGAAGATCCATAAAGCCGCCCAATCGAATGATGTCAATGAATTTCTGCGGATCCTGGCACAGGTGCCCGACTTGCGGGTTTTGAATGACGCCCTGACGGAAGAAATCTGGGCGAATTTGACGGAACAGGCTATCCAGAAAAAGAGAGACGAAGAGGCTGAGCGTAGGCGGATCAAAGAGGAAGCAGAAAAGCGCAAGAATTCTGCCCGCAGGTTGAGAGCAGTGAATTGGTTTCTTATCGTCATGTTGTTCCTGGTATTGTTGGGCGGGCTGGCTGGCTGGGGAAAAGCCCTTGATTATATCTTAACGCCAGGTCCCGATGCCATCAATGCGGCGGAAGCCACCGCAAATTATTGGGAAAATCTCACTGCAACAGCACAGTTCCCAACTTTGAGGGCACAAGTGTATCAGGAATTGACCACCAGTTACATTCCTCCGACACCTGAGACGCCTCCCGCAGCCACCCCTACACCGATCCCCCAGGAATCCACCTTCAAAGTTCATGGGGAAGATTTGTCAATTGTTGCCCCCCTTCCTGCTGTGGATCTTTATCGGATCCCGTCATTATCCGCCCATGTGGAACCTCCCACCTCGGACGCTGGGGTTTGGCAGATGAAAGCTGTTGAGGCGACAAATATCTTCTATACCACCGTCGGAAATGCCAGCGTATCCTGGAAAATGGACCAGAAGTTACCGGAAGGCGTGTATGCCATTTTTGTGCTGGATAGTAAAGAAGTCTCATTGGGGACACAATTGTTTAATGTGTTCTCGGATGGCAATCCCATCCCTCCCATTTTTGGCGACCAGGTGGTTCGCTATCAAAAAGCTGGCGATCAACCGGGAGATCAATGGCAATTGATTGGATATTACCAGTTGTCTTCCCCCCAGGCAATTGAAATCACAACCCTGGTAAACCAGCTGGGAGAGGGGGAATATTTTAACCTGAGCGATATCCTGGTATTACATGTCTCGGAAGATCAAACGAGTATGATCAACCTGTTGCAGGGCAGCCGCCGGATTCTTGCCTGCGTGGATGATGCGAATGCCACATATGGGGTGATTTCAGATAACAAGCCATTAAAAGACCTGAATGAACAAAAAGAGTGGGTGATTATGGCGGATATCCCGGCGTGGGGAGGGTCTCTGCGGACACGGACGCCACAAACTTCCATAATATCATTTGTGGATTGGGAGTTTCCCGGCTTGTATCCGGCGGGCACATATGAAGTCCGCGTTTGGATTCCAGCACAATATGCCAAGGCTGGGGTACAATATGTCCTGTTGGCAGATGGCGAACCGTTGGGAGATCCCCGTCCATTGGATCAATCGGCATACTTTGGCGAGTGGGTTTCCCTGAGTACATGGCAGATGGATAACGAGAGGAAACTTGGATTACGGATGGTTCTGCCTGCGAATTCAACCATGGGAGTTGCCATTGATGCCGTTGCACTATTGGCAACTGAACAATAAACTCTTATCATTTAGGTGATAGCGATGGGGCTTAACAAGGCACAGAGGGCATTATTTCGGGAATTGGCAGATCACATTGAAAAGCATATTGTGACCTGCAAGGAAAATGGATGGACGGAGGATGCCAGGGAATTACGGAATTACCTGCGAAATCTCCGTGAGTGGTTGGATGGCAGGAGAGATGGTAGCTGCCCGATCCAAATCGGTGACCTTGAACGTCTGCATGTACCCCAAGCACGCACCATTTGGGTTCAAATCTATCCGCCCGCCAAAGGGGTGGTGGAGGAACCTGGAACACAACTGGATGAAAAAGAAACCACTGGATTGCCGATATTTCAGATTTCCGCCACTGAACCGGAGGTAGAGCCGGAGCCGGAGGATGAATCAATATTAACACCCTCCACCCCTGTGACTGGACCAGTTGAGGAAATTACCCCCCCTCCGGTTCCAGACACCCGGGATGAAACGGAAATTCCTGCCCAAACTGAACCGCCTGTTCAGGAGGAAGACACCCCCTCGATACCGGTTGATACTTTCCCGTTGGGGGAAGGGGATCATCGGGAGGGGGCTGATCAACTTGCCCAGAAGATGGTGAGCCGGGAGATGGAGAATGTCCGGGAGATGGTGCGGAACGGTCAATACCAGGAGGCACTCAGTCTTGGCAATTCCTTGCTGGCACGGTTTCCCAACGAAATTGGGGCAATTCGTGAGGAATTGGATCCCCAGCTTGATACGGCACGCAAGAAACTGAACGAGAGACTTGAGGAAGTTCTGCGGAACGGTGATGAAGCCAGGGCGGCGGGTGACAGGGAAAAGGCGCGCAAGCAATACCAGGAAGCCAGGCAGATCGATCCCGAAAATCAACATGCCATAAAAGCCCTGCGGGAATTGGATGCGGGGCTGGAAGGAGAATTACCCGAAGCAACCTTGCGGGAGTTGCGCGTTGGGTTGGGTGAACGAAGAGATGTCGAAAAATTGGGCGAGGTAATTTACCGGGCAGAGGCATTGGTCCAGGAAGGCTTGTTGCCCCAGGAGCTTAAGAAAAAGCTTACCGAAGCTCGAACATATTTTGAGGAAACCCGGAAGGCGATGGGACAGGACACCACCCAAATGCGCTTTGGTGACCTGCAGGGTAGAGTTGATGCTGTGAAAAAAATCAGGGAACGGGTTGCCGCCGGCAGAGAGACGGTGATTTGGGATGAGACCACAAATACCTATTTACCAATAACAGAGGCATTGGCAGAAGCCGAAATACATCTTGAGGAAGGCTCTGCAGATACAGCAGAATATGAACTTGGGCGGATTGCAGCACTCTTGCCCGCATTTCCAACGGGAGCACGTGCCCGGTTGGACAAAGCTCTTACCCAACCGTTTTCAGAAAAACACAGGCGAATCCTTGAAGCAAAGCGATCAGAGATTGAAGCGCTGGAGAAGCGGGAACGTGAAGCACTCCAGTTATTATCGCGGGCTGAACAAGCCACAGATTCTGTGGAAGCGTTTTCCCTGGTTCTGCAGGCAAGCGGTGTGTTCTCATACCTGGAAGGCTTGGGGGGACCCAATGGGAAATCCTGTACAAGAATAGACCAGGCACGCGATACGGCGTTGGTGGAGCTTGTCTCAACCATCCAGGGTGCTTTGAACCAGGCTGAGTTGGAAAGAAAACATGGTCAGTATAATGAAGCACGCGATCGGATTGGGAAAGCACAAAAAGAACTGGCGCGCTGGCCTGAAAAGCCTATCCACCCGCAACTGGAAGAACTTTCCCAAAAGCTGAAGGAATTAGGAGAGCGGGTTACCCAAACCGAATCCAACTGGCTGGAACTTCAAAAGTATATCGGACAAATCCGCGCCCAGGTATTACAGCCTTCCACAAGGGCAGCGGGGCTGGCGTTGTTCCGGCAGGTCCATGCCAATCCCAGGTACCAGGAATTTACCGATTTATCTGTCTTTCAGTCTGAAATTGACCAGTACCAGAGCATCGATGAGAATCTTAATGCGCTCGACAATGCGTACTATGACCACAACTGGCAGCGTGTTCTTGAGCTTGCGACCGTCATTCTTGAGTCCAAGAAGGCGGGCAATTTTACTTCCCAGGTGGAAATCCAACGCTGGGAGGCACGCCTTGCGCTGGCAGTTAGTAAGATCCGGCAACATATTGAGGACATTGATATTGCCAAGGCAAACCAGGTCCTTTCGAAAACAAAAAGCGACTTACAAACAGATATCAATAAGGCAGGCGGCGAAACAAAGCAACGTTTGCAAAAACTTTTGGAGGAATTTTTAAAGGAGACCTCCCCGGAAGCGAAGAAAATCCAGGAATGCATCGAACATACTCCCCAATTCCAGAAGTTGTATATGGAAGCCCAGGAATTGGCGAATAAACCTGGTGCGAAAGAACAAATGACCGCCCTGGCAATCTTCCGTTACATTGCCGGTGAGACAGACCAAGGACAGGCAGGCTGGCCCGATTACCACGAATCACTTCGAACGGCAGATGCCCGACAGGAGCGTCGCGCGTTGGAAGATAAATTGCGCCCGGCTCTGCTGGCGCCTATCCAGCAAGCACGCACCAGGCAGGAATCCGACCTGACCGAGGAAGAAATCCGCCAATTGGCGGAAAACGCAAGGGGCTTGCGGGAAGTAGGCCTGCTTCAAAGCGAGAGTGAACGTGCTGCAGTCCAGTGGATTGAAGTCAAATGGGGAATTCTGCGAGCCTCATCTCTTGAAAAAACAGGGGATTGGGACGAGGCTGTGAAGATCTGGGAGGAATTAGATCGTTATCACCCAGGGACCCCCATTGTGGAAAAACGCTTGCGGCATGCCCGCATTCGACAATTAATTGCAAAAGTTGAAAAGTGGCTGGTGCAAGGAAAACCAGAAGAAGCACTTGAGGAATTACAGGCTGCCCAGGATAATGTGATTTTTAGCCGCTCCTGGGAGGTATCCAGGCTATTAGCGCGTACGCATTCCGCCCTGGGTAACTTTGAGGATGCGTTCCGGGCTCTGGAGGATGCGGAGAAAAACCTAACAAGAGATTATACAGATAGACCTGCCAGTGAGTACGAACAACAACTAGCAAGCCTGGAAAGCACCCGCAAGGAATTGGAACAGGAGCAATATGTCCGGGGAATCCTCACGCGGGTGGGGGAGGCTTGGACGGGCGAGGAACGAGGAGCATTGGAAGCCCTGAGAATCCTGAGGGAGGCATTGGAAAATCCTTTGGGGAAGGATGAGCGTAGACTCGTCAACAAACGCGATGTAATTCTCCATTCAGCAGAACAGGCAATATTACGGAATGTTGAGGAGCTGGAGAATGAACAGGGCGATGAGGGAAAACTTAAGGTAATTGAGATTCTATTGGATCTGACATCGCTTGAAGAACAAGCCGGCATTTCACAAGAAAAGAGCAGGGCATGGGAAGAACTTGATCAACGTAAAGCAAGCCTTGGACCCCAGATTCGCCAAATTATGCAACAATTGAAGCATCTGGATGACTTCAACCAAATGCCCCTGAAAGACGCCATTCGGGAAGCTGAAGCACTGAAAGCCAGGGCAGAGGCATCTGAAAAAGCCGCGCAAGCCTTTCAGCGGGATATTGAAAATAAAGATGCTTTTTCCCAGGCAACCCAAAAGTTGGTTGACCGGCTTCGACAATTAAAACAAGCCGACGAATTATTGGCTTCGGCAAGTTCAGAGGATTTTTGGAATATAGCCATTCAAACCGGTAACTTTGATCAATTGGACCAACTGTTGAACCAGATTCGAGCTTTGGACGTTGCAGGATTTATTGAGGTAACAGCATATGAGGAAAAACTGGAGGAATACAAAGAGATCCGGAAAACCCTCCAAAAAGTAAACGATGACTTGCGGCATCAATTTGGTACCATGGAGAATTTTAATGCCGTTATTGAAACGATCAGGCTTTACAGAACGCTCCCATTCCGTGGGAATGGAAAAACCTGGAAATATCTTGACCAGGCACAGTACGAGACTGTTTTAAGGATCATGAGCAACCGATTATCCATTCCCAATATCTATTGTTATGAGGACAATGATCCACAACAGATCAGGGGATGGGATGAACTTGAAAAGATAGCCGGTGACCGCGACCAGGAATTGAAAAAATTTGAAGAATGGCGAAAGATCTGCAAAGGCGGCAAAGATCAATTGGATCATCTTTGGACTGAGATCCAGGAAAATGGGGAGGCTTTGGGCTTGCGGGTTCAGATTCGGGATTGGCAGGAGTTGCTTGATGGGGGCAATGAACTTAGAAGGATGATCTCGGCTGGACCTTATGGCGACTCAGAACCCTTCAATGTCCATTCCAAAAAAGCACAAACAATCCAGGAGGAAGTCAAAAAGATTGGTGAAGTTATCGGTTCATACCTGGTGGCAGCTGAGGAAAAACTGAAGGATCTTCGTAAAACCGTAGAGAATGAAGGCGGTTTTCCAACACAGGAACAATGGCGGCAAGCTGCGGGATCCATGAATCAACAATACATGGAAAAATTGATTGCCCGGGCAATCCGTATGGGAGCGTTGACGCCGGAGGAAAGTAAGGAGATTGAAGTCTATCAGAATGTTTTGAACGGCTGGAAGAACCCGGAGCCGTGGTGGCGGATATTGTTCCGGAGATTGTTCCGATGAAAATAGCCCTTTTATCAGATATCCATGCCAATCCTTCTGCTTTGAATGCCGTGTTGGCTGACAGTCATCAATGGAATGTGGATGGTTACTGGTTCATGGGGGATGTGGTTGGTTATGGGATAGATCCTGTAACACCCATTCAATGGATCCGGGAAAACCTGAAACCGGGCGATTGGGTCCTTGGCAATCACGAAATTATGCTTCACAACCAGATGCTTGGCCGGGACAACGAGGGGGTTGCTCAAGAAGCCCAGGAAGCCATCACTCGTCATAAAGCACTTCTCCGGGAACAGCCAGAGGTTTTTTCCTTTTTTGTGGACGGATTTTTAACCAATGGAGAAAGACCGGTCACCCATGATCTGGACGGGGTGGACTATGTTTTGGTTCATGGTGATCAAGAAAATCCGACAAGGTATATTTATTCCTGGTTAAGGATTCTTATTCCTTCAAGTTTTGATAGGCTTTTTACCCAGGCTCATCAGAGACACCGTCCAAGGGTGCAAATCTATGGGCACACCCACATCCCTGCCCTGATCATTGCGCACCCCACCAGTGGGCAACCACTCGCTGAAGATCCAATTGACACGCAGGCATATCGGTACGAACCAGTGAGGGTCCTCCCTGGAGAAACATATGAATTAAACGGATGGATTGCGATGATTAATCCTGGATCGGTGGGGCAACCGCGCGACCTGGATCATCGGGCATCGTATGCAATATTGGATACCACAAATCACAGAGTCACTTTTCGGCGGGTGGAATATGATTGGAGGGAGATGGCTCGCCAGTTAGATATTCAGCGATATCCTGATTCTCTTATCTATCGATTAATGGATGCCAGGCCACCCAGAACCACACCCCAGGAATGGAAAGATCATTTTCAACAAGCAAAAGGGGTTCCCTGTCCATGAATGATGCACCTCCACGCCGGAATACATCCAGTGCCGGATTCTCAATGGGTCTGGTTGGCGGCATGATTGTGGTTATTGTATTTTTAATCCTGATGCTCATCGACCAGGGAACCAACAAGGGTGATGTGATTGGCTTCCTGATTCAACTCCTGGTGGGTTTTTTTATTGGTCAAGCCGCTGCTGAAAAACAACATTTCAGGCAGGAAGATGACCCCGCTCATTTGGAAGGCGTGGCAGCAGCTGGAATGGGTGCCGCACTCATTACCTTTATCATCACCTGGATTTTTATTATCATCAGGGGCATTGTCCGGGATGCTTTGGGCGTGTTTATATTTACCGAACCAATTTCCCTTTGTTTTGGAATTTTCCTGAACGGCTTGCTCATGATTGCGATTGGAAGTTGGGCAGGTAAAAAAGTGGATAAACGGTACCGCACTGACGTAGAGTACTGAAAATACGGTCATCTTCCATATTGATATCCCAAGAATCATGAAGAGGAGAGTGAAAAATGAACGAACGCCCGATGGAAAAGTTGGTTTGCTTTTTATGTGATTATTGGTGGATAATATTAATTATTATTGTTCTGGGATTGACTGCCTATTTTACCCGGGACCTTTGGTTACCGCTTCTGGCTTTTGTGTCAACAGTTGCTTAAAGGCTACCTGGACAGTATCGCCACAATATCGCCAACAACAAGAATATGAATGAACCTTGGTGGGAACGACCAGTTTGTATCCTGTGTGATTATGGACTGGTGATCTTGGCGCTCATGGTTGTTCTGGGGGTGGGTTTATGGCGTCTCAGTATGCCGGAACCGCTTGGACCACCGGTACTGCCAACTGTCAGTCCAACCCTGGTCTCCACATTACCAACCTTGTCTACTCCGGTGGTGGAAGAACCGACGCAAACCAGTGTTGCGTCAACCAATCCTGCGCCTACAATCACACCAACCGCACAAAAACCGGAATTTATTCTGGTGTTTATTCCCGTGCGCTGGCAATCATCCATGTCAAAATTCCGGGAAGAGGCTCGCAAACAAGCAGACCTGTTTATCACTGAATCTCAAATGGATTTGTATTTTGAAATAAAGGTAGCCATTTTAGATGAGGGATTAAGCCGGGCGGATTTGTCAAACTCTGATCTTGAATTGGATGTTGAAGAATATGGAATCATCAACTTTCCAGGAGATCGTTACATTGGAATTACCGATGGCGATTTAGTGCTAAATGGAAATTCCACAATTGCTGGCTGGACAACATTTAATGGTGCTGGAATTATTGCTGAATCCGGGTCAATTGTGATTACCGCCCACGAGTTGGGGCATACCTTTGGCTTGTGCGATGAATATAGTTATCCGATTTGGTTGGAACAAGATGCATTTAGCCCGAATGGCTGTCCAAATCCATACCCGGCATCATGTCCCAAAGATCAAGACGAATTTGTGCATTGTAATGGCGAACCAACCACGGATGGACGGAATTCCATCATGGGTCCTGCTGGCATGCCTGGCGAGTACGGGTATAATGATTCCTGTAAAGATCATCTTTTGAAAAAATTCTTGCTGTTATCTGGACAAGGACTTGAATAATGAAAGGGAGGCTTGGCATTCAGTTCCATATCGCAATTGGTTTGTTAGTAGCTTTGTTAGCTGCATTTCTGATCAACGCGGGGATAACAACAAGCCAGGAATTGCCGATTGATCCACAAAAATCCCCAACTCAGAATCCCATGAATACATTTGAACCATATCGCACTTTGCCCGGTGGCTTGTTGGTAAAAATCAAATTGTATCGCAGCCTCCCCCCAGAAATTTTGGCTGTCAATACCCTCCAGGAGAGTCGATTGACCCCTGGCTTTGATGGAGATGGAAAGATTGAGATTTTGGGTCGGGACGCTCAAATACTGTATTCCATCAATTTTTCCACGGAATTACTTAAGGGAGAACCTCCGCTGCCAGTTGATGAACTGAGCATGCTGTTGATATTGCCGTTAATTGATCAGGCACAGCGGATTCATGTGATTACACCGGAAGGGGAGACATACTTTGAACTCAAGGAATGATCATATCATTGAGCAGAATCTAGAGTTTCCCACTCGGAATATTTTATCCGGAATATTTGGTCCTGCTCCTGTACAAACTGGAATATATGGCGATCTGTCTCTACCCGGTTACGTGGTTTGGGTGAATCATAAACCATCCCTTGCACAGGTCCCTGTTCAGCTTGGGCAAACCTCGGTCAATGTGATGGCTCTGGATGGTGGCGGTTTTTCTGTCGGGTCAGCCACTGCTTTAAACCTCATCAAAATGGATGATTTGTTGGGTATGTGCCGGGCTGTCACATCCAACAACAATGGTTTACCTGTCAATGAAATTTGGATCCCCCAAATGATCTGCAACCAATTTCATCTGGCAGAGGGGGACATGATTGAGGGTATTAAAGTTCGTTTGGGTTGCAACAACCTGATTCAATTAATCCACCAGGCTTCAGGCTCTGAATTTAAGGTTGGGAATGATCCACTCCCCCCATGGATTCGGAGGATCATTACTTCCCTGGGAGTATCGACAGGTCAATTTTTGCTGTTTTTAATCCCCTTGTTCATTTTTGGCTGGACAACATTGTTGATTGGTGTATTCACGATTGCCTTTCTTGCTATTTTGCTGGCGATATTTTGGAAAATTCTACCTGGTAATGGTTGGTTGCGGGGCTTGGTATGTGGGATTGTGGCGGGATCTGGTATTGCTGTTTTTTTACTGACTGGTCTTGCCTGGACATTGACCTCTGCTTTATTATTGGGGGCAGCTGCAATAATCATTGGAACCTGGATGGGGGGAATTCTTATGGGATTTCGCCCAATTCAGAATTCATAGGGAGAGATGCCAGCGATGAAAAAAATGCGTTTTCTGATCTTCATCTCAATATTAAGCCTTCTTCTTTCAGCTTGCTCGCAGCGGGTGGATTATTATTTTAAACCAGATGGTACCTGGAAGATTAAGTCCATGATTGATTATGATCCTCGGACGACAATTTTTGTTTCCGAGATGGTCCAATTCATTCTTGGCGAATCCACGGGTATGAATTTACAATCACTGCCTGATGAAATTAGCGGAGAAATGATTGAAAGTGTGTTGTCAGTTATGTTCAGCACCATAAATTTGGATGGGGTCCAGGTTTCGGTCAATCAAGGAATAAGCACAAAAACCAGGCAGCAAATCATTTTTAACCTCCTGGGAAATCAATTAGATTTAATCAACACATTAGCGCCCGGATATTTAAGCCTTGAGGAAGTTGAACCCGAGGTATACCGTTTCAAAATGGTTATGATGGACTTGGGAACAATTGAAGGATTTGATCTTTCCTATTTGAACGCACTTACAAAAACAACAATTGTCATTCGGGCAGGGCAAATCCTTGATAGTAATGCAGATAGGCAAACACTTGGACAGGCAACGTGGAACAATCCACGAGAAATTGATGTAACATTTAAGTTAAAGCCGCTTTTTCCCGCCTGGCTTTTATGGATTCTGGGCTTATTGACCATGGTGTTCCTCCTTTCCCGGCTCTTTCGGGGAGGTGGACGGCGTTGCGCGTCTTGTGGAGCAAAATTGAGCAAACACGATGAGTATTGTGCTGAGTGCGGGGCATTTCGATAATCTGAGTGATGAAGGAATTGTGTGACAGAAATAGAAGAATTGCCCCAAAACATCCACTGTCCAGACTGTAATAAGGAATTTAACCAGCCTGTTGATTTTTGTGATAATTGTGGGTTGTATTTGCAACCTCTATTTTTTCCGGAAGGTGTGTCCGCTCCCGGGCAGGATGAGATTGAACCGGGGGATGGCAGTCAACCAACGATTGCCAGAGGCGAGGAGGGAATCAGTACAGAAACTGTTGAGGCTCCAGGGGACAGCAATCAACCAACGATTGCCAGAGACGAGGAGGGAATCAGTACAGAAACTGTTGAGGCTCCAGGGGATGGCAATCCGCCAGATGACACAGGAACCGAGCCCGCTCCCGGGCAGGATGAGATTGAACCAGGGGATGGTGGTCAACCAACGATTGCCAGTGTCGAGGAGGGAATCAGTACAGAAAATGATGAGGCTCCAGGGGATGGCAATCCGCTAGATGACACAGGAACCGAGCCCGCTCCCGCGCAGGATGAAAGTGAACCGGGGGACGGCAATCAACCAACGATTGCCAGAGACGAGGAGGGAGTCAGTACAGAAACTATTGAGGCTCCAGGGGATGGTAATCAACCAACGATTGCCAGAGACGAGGAGGGAATCAGTATAGGAACCGTTGAGGCTCCAAGGGATGGTAATCAACCAACGATTGCCAGAGACGAGGAGGGAATCAGTACAGAAACTATTGAGGCTCCAGGGGATGGCAATCAACCAACGATTGCCAGAGGCGAGGAGGGAATCAGTACAGAAACTGTTGAGGCTCCAGGGGATGGCAGTCAACCAACGACTGCCAGTGATGGACCGGCTGAGGTTCCAGTGGAAGACCAGCAGCCGAATGGTGCAGAGGTTGTGTCCGCTCCCAAGCAGGTTGAGATTGAACCGGGGGACGGCAATCAACCAACGATTGCCAGTAATGTTCCGCGGAATGACCGCCATCCCACTTTAGCTGTCATTGGTGGCGTGGTCATTTTTATCCTGCTATGGTTCATTCGGATTGAAAGCATGCCCGTTATGGGTGATGTTACCCCCATCCAATTAGCATTTCTTGCCATCCATGCAATCATTTTTGGTCCCCAGGTAGGGTTGATAACCGGTTTGCTAGGCTACGCGTTTACCATTGGTGCTCACCTTTATGAAATACCCGATATTGGATTCATGGTTGGATTTGCCTTGATGGGGTGGCTGTTCGGTATTTATCAAAAACGAGTAATCAACCAACTAAATGTTCTCGGCATTGTTAAAGCTTGGATATTCGGTATCTTGGGGTTATTCCTGGGATATGTATATTTCAGCTTGATCCTGTATTTTGAAACGAACAACCTGGATTTCCAGGTGAATTTGGATTATTTCACTTGGGGCTTTTTAGCTTTCGTTTTCTTTACCCCGTTAGCTTTTCTTGTCCTGAACATGTTAACAGCAAAATCGAAAAGACGGAATTAAGCAGCAGTATCTTGACCAGGAGTGTTAGGATGTGTATTATCATCGCCGGGATTCTGGCATTCTTTTTTGCTGTACGGAAATCGGTATAAGAAAATACTAAACGCAATTACAACAATAAGAAGTACACCACCAAACCAATTGCTGAGGTTATGACTCCCTGATGGCAAGTTTTTTTGCCATAAGTGCAAAGCAGAATTTGCATACAGTACAAGCGCCGCAACGATGATTCCCAGCGTTCCCATGCATCGGATGAATGAAAGGAAAAATTTTTCCCAAAAGTCCCGTTTGATTTTTGACCTGGATTCGCACTCCTTACATGCTGTGTAATAAAACCATTTCGAAATATTTTTCAACCATTCCGAACGCGGTGGATTCGCTTCATTGCAGTTTTCATCATCATTTTTTTCAACGGTGTATACGGAAAACAGTGCGAGGAAGATGATTAATACATTGGATAGCGGCGGCAATAGCAAAGCACCTGTTATTGCTTGGATCAGGCTGGCAACTCTATCTATGATTGAAAATCTATACTGATCCTTGATATCTAATTTTTCCGGATCAGTAACAACTTGACCATCGGGATTTGTCATTAACACGTATATGATGTAATTCACTTTTCCATTTTTTGCACCTGTTTGACGAATCCAGACACTTTGTGTTATGGATGCTCCCGGTGGAATATTGAGAAATCCCAAATGATTACCGCTTTTATAAGTGAGTTCCTCATTATCGTTATCCACGGAAAAAATCACAATCGGTTCAGATTGATCACCGCTTTTATTTTTAGATTCATATTTTGATACAAATAACAATTCCAGGTTAATAGTGTCTTTTCCATGATTGGTGATGGTAATAATCATTTCAGAGCTTGAATAACTGGAAAGATACCTGGGTATGTAGATCATACCGCTGTAATGAACTGGTTGTTCGGTTTCGGGTATTGTGACCGGTGACCAATAACTGTCCCAATATTTGGTCTCCAAACAAGGGAACAAAAAAGGGTAATAAATTGCAAAACTTAATGCAATGATTAAGATGGAAAGAGACCATCCAATTTTTGTTTTTGGGATGGGCAGAAGGTCGGGGTTATCCATTTAGTGGTCTTCCTCCCATCTCATCTCTATTTCATCGAATGGTATCATTTTACAATCCCATGTCCCTGCGTCTATCTTTTTGCAAAGTAAATTTTTCCACTCAGCTGATGTGGTTTGATGACCCCAGTCTACAAGCAATGTATCATAACCACATTTGGTAATAAAATGTTCGCCAATAACAATTGTTAATTGATTATTCTTGATCTCCCAGTAAGGTGGTTCTACTATTTTTTTGTAATTTTCTTGTTTTATCCAAATCTTATTGCAATCCCGGTTGGCTTCACCACCGCCACATAATTCATATCCCGCATATTGATTCGTATTGCCCGTATTAATGTTGGTCAGATAACAATTTACGTCATCAGGTTCTTGATAATTCTCTTTAACATAGAGCAAATAAATAACTGTAATATTATCATCTGATAGAGTTAATTCCCCTTCGTAATTCAAGGGTATGGTAAGAACACCTGCATGATTATTGTAAACATCTGGTTCAATCCAGGGTTGATAATAGTTATGAATTGTAAACTCAAAGGAACTCATTTGCATATATAAACCTTTCCCAGTTAAGGTAACAATTACATTATTACTGGCAATAGTTTCTTCCTTTGTTTCCAGAGTAATCTTTCCGGTTTTGCTATCTTCAGTCCACACACCGGGATCATTTAGCGCGACCTTAGTGTCCCCAGGTTTTCCATCGACTGTATAGGACAATTCATAACAATGACCATATTCCCTGATGAGCTTATTAATGCCAATTTCTTTAGAATATTTTGATTCCACAATAAAATTTTTGGTCAATTGTTCAATTCCATTAATTATTCTGTTGATATTTTCGCCTTCCTCTGTATTGGTAATGGAAAACCCCGGTGTGGCAGCTTCGTACCAATAATAAGAAAACGGACCAGAGATGCTCCATGTGTGGGAAGTACAATCTGGATTGGGGCTGATGGAAATGTAGGGTGATTCAAAGCGACCATGGACATCACTGATCATCTGATAGGTTTGTGGGATTCCAGTATCCTCCAACTTTAAAGTAAATACCGCATTGGGAATGGGGGTGATCCCATAGAGTTTAAGTCCCATGGTATTTCCGGGAATTACAATAGTTTTATTTACTAACATAGCAAATTTGTTTGATTTATTCGTGGCTGCCGGAATGATTTCTGCCACACATTCTTCCAATCCAAGGTACTTAATCAATTCTGTATTAGTGCTCTTAAATATATTATTGATGGTGTCTTGATAATGATCGCTTGTTTCCTGTATCAGTTCAACCACTTTGTTTTTATCGTGTTTGAGAATATCATCCCAACCTGTGTTGTATTCCCGGTCATCCTTGGAGATGATTATGTAGGTTTCATCAATTGTCTCATTATCAGCAATTGTTTCATTGATGGAGTCGATAAGTTGTGGATCAATATTTTCATCCAAATTGTTGTCTGTAATAAACACAAGGATTTTATAATTTGCCGGATATTGGTTTAATTTTTCTTGAGCCGCATTAAATGCATTTGTTGGATGACCGACCTTAACTTCACCGTATTCCAATTGATTTAACAAGGCTAAATCCATTCTCCCTTTTGGAAGTATATGTAATGGTATTAATTCCCCATAATCTTCTTCGATATTATCATTGTTGGGATAGGTGGACAAACCAATCGATATATTCTTGATCTTGGAACCGGGACATGAGTCCAGCAATGAAATTATGAATCGAGGCAATTCATACTGGTCTTGGATATATTTTGCGCTCGATGATCGGTCGATTAAAAATAGGATTGCCACAGAATTATCATCAATCTCAAGATTGGGAGCGTTTACAGTTGTTGTGTTGTGGGTTGGGTCAGTGTCCAACAATTCATCTGCAGGCTGGTAGCGAACCGAGCCGGCTGGTGAGGCAATAAAAACCGGGTTGCACGCTGCAAGGAGCATGGAAAGCATCATTGCTGTAAACACGATACCTTGGAATGGGTTAATTTTTCCCGACATCATAAAACCTTTCCTGATGACAAGGTGTTGATCATCGATTATTTGGAATGGGAAATTGTTGGAAGGGGGATGTTCCCCCTGCTATCATATAGTATATTTAATCTTGCTAATATAATCAATATGACATCTGTCACAAGGGTAATAAAAATATGACGGTTTTCTAAAAACCCACGGTATCTTTAAACGCATTTACAATTACCCCAAGGAGAGTTGTATCATGGACCTGTGTACCCCCAAGCCCGAACACAAGTTTCCCTTTGGACGCTGGATCGTTGGCTCCAGGGGCAGCGACCCTTTTGGAAGTTCTATGCGGCAGGTGGAACCCCCGCCAGAACTGGTGTATCTGCTGGCTGCTGTTGGCGCAGGGGAAAATCAGGATGTGCAGGCTGCTTGTGATGCTGTCATCCGGTTGACCGGAAGCATTCAGCCGGATGATGAGAATACCCATGCATATGCCGTGTTATATCCCAATTTTAAGGAATTTTACCCGGCGCTACGCCCCAGCTTTCACCAACTGGGTGGGTTGTAGGAAACCCGCGAAACTGGATTTGAATATCCTGCCCGATGGAACGAAACAGAATGGAAAAACCAGGAGGAAATATCATGATGAAACGAATCCTTGGGAAAAGCGGGCTGGAGGTCAGTGCGCTTGGGATGGGTTGTTGGGCGATTGGAGGGGTCTTCTGGCGTGATGGAAAACCCATTGGCTGGGGGGAAGTGGATGATGCGGAATCCATCCGCGCCATCCGCCGGGCGCGGGAACTGGGGGTGACATTTTTTGACACAGCAGATATTTACGGCACCGGGCACAGTGAAATCCTGCTGGGCAGGGCACTGGCTGGTGAGCGCAATCAGGTTGTAATTGCCACCAAGTTTGGTAATGTATTTGAAGAAGGAAAACGCCAGGCATATGGGCATGATGTTTCACCACAATATATCCGGGCTGCCTGTGATGCCAGCCTGCGGCGGTTGGGCACGGATTATATTGATCTTTATCAGCTGCATCCTTCCGAAGTGGAACCGGACATTGCCATGCAGGTGTGCGATACGCTGGAATCCCTGGTAAAGACGGGAAAAATCCGGTTCTTTGGCTGGAGTACGGACAATCCCAGCCTGGCACAGCTCTGGAAGGATAGCCCATCTTATGTATCTGTACAGCACCAACTTAATTTGTTTGAAGATAAACCGGCAATGCTCCAGGTGGTTGATGAATTTAATCTCGCCAGCATTAATCGCGGTCCTTTGGCGCGCGGGCTGCTGACCGGTAAGTTTCAATCCGACTCCACCATTCATCCCAATGACGTGCGCCGCGATTGGGATTTCAAGGCAGGCTTGCAGGCGCAGCGGCTGCAGGAACTGGCTGCACTTGAACCAGTCCTCACTCGGGATGGCAGAACTCTTACCCAGGCTGCCCTGGGTTGGTTGTGGGCGCGGAACGAGCACTGTATTCCCATCCCTGGCTTTAAAACGGTTGCCCAGGTGGAGGAAAATGTTCAATCCATACGATATGGAAAATTATCCGAGCAGCAAATGCAGGAAGTTGAATCCATCCTGGGGCGGTAAAACCAGTAGCAAAACAAGAAAAAAGGCAGCCTGTTCAACAGGCTGCCTTTGGTTTCCAAGTATTGATTTATGACAGGTGCATGCGGGCTTCTATTGCTTTGAGCAGGGTGGTAAATGCATCGGAGAAGGATTTAACGCCTTCCTCCTCAAGCTGGGCAGTGACTTCATCCATGGAGATACCCAATTCTTCCAGCTCTGTGAATACCCGGAGGGCACCATCCAGGTCCTCTTCCAGGCTTAGGCGCACCATGCCATGGTCAAGAAACGCAACCAGGGTCTGGGGGGGAACGGTATTTACAGTGTGGGGACCAATCAACTCCTCCACGTAGATGACATCCCGATACGCCGGGTTCTTTGTGCTGGTGGATGCCCACAAGGGTCGTTGTAATTTCGCCCCCTGGGTTTGCATCGCCAGAAAACGTTCAGAACTGAAGATGGTCTTAAAATCAGCATATGCAAGGCGGGCATTGGCAATGGCGGCTTTGCCGGGCAGCCGGGCAGCTTTTTCAGCCAGGCTGCCGCCAGCTTCCACCTTTTTTTGCAGGCGGGCATCAATATGTGTGTCCACGCGGGACACAAAGAAAGAGGCAACCGATGCAACCTTATCCACGGGCAAACCGGCTTCCAGGCGTTGTTCCAATCCTGAAAGGTAGGCATCCATTACCTCTGCATAGCGCTGCAGGGAAAAAATCAGGGTTACGTTTACATTTATACCGGCAGCAATTGCACTGGTTACTGCCGGGATGCCAGCCCTGGTGGCAGGTATCTTGATCATCAGGTTGGGACGGTTGACACGCTCCCAAAGCTGTTTTGCTTGGGCGAGAGTCCCGGCGGGATCATTTGCGAGGTATGGGCTGACTTCCAGGCTGACATAACCATCCCCGCCGTTGGTTTCCTTATGGAGGGGGAGAAACAGGTCTGCCGCTGCCTGGATATCTTGAATGGCAAGGGCAAAGAACACTTCCTCAGGCGTCATGCCCGATTTTACCAGCGGGGCAAGGCTTTCATCGTAATCTTGGGATTTTGTGACTGCGTTCATGAAGATCGTTGGGTTGGAGGTAACGCCGCGAATTTCACCCCGCTGAATCATTCCGGCAAATTCGCCATTCTTCAGCAAGCCGCGTTGGATGTTATCGTACCAGATGGATTGACCGGCTTCCAGTAGTTTCAAGGTTGCATTCATCTTTCCTCTCCTATTGCAGGATTTCCAGTGCAGTTTGTTCAATGTTCTCCACCGAGAACCCCAGTTTTTCAAAGACAATTGCTGCTGGTGCGGAAGCACCATAACGGTCCATACCAATCACGCGACCCCTCGTCCCTACCCAGCGGTGCCAGCCTTGGGTGATTCCGGCTTCCACTGCCAGCCGTGCTTCCACCTGGGGGAGAAGAACAGAATTGCGATAGGTTTCATCCTGCCCGGCGAAAAGCTCCCAGCTTGGGAAGGAAACAATTCTTACCGGGATCCCCCGGCTTTCCAGTCTTTTGGCAGCCTGGATGATCAGGTGGACTTCCGATCCGCTTGCCATCAGGATGATTTTTGGGGTGCCGTCCCCCAGGTCCGCCAGGGTGTAAGCACCTTTGCGCACACCTTCAGCAGGAGCATGGATCGTTCTGTCCAACGTTGGCAGGGCTTGCCGGGAAAGTACCAATGCGGTTGGGCGATGGCGGTTCTCAATCGCAATTTTCCATGCCTCGCAAACTTCATTGGCATCCGCCGGGCGCAGTGTAACCAGGTTGGGAATGGAGCGCAAGGCTGCCAGGTGCTCCACGGGCTGATGGGTGGGACCATCCTCGCCAACCCCGATGCTGTCATGGGTGAAGACCCAGATGGAACCTAGGTGAGAGAGGGCGGATAGGCGGACGGCGGGACGCAGGTAGTCTGAAAACACCATGAAGGTAGCTCCAAAAGGAATGACGCCGCCATGATATGTCATCCCATTGACTGCTGAAGCCATGCCGTGTTCCCGAACGCCAAAATGGATATTCCGTCCTTCCGGGGTGGTTGCAGAAAATGCAGCCATATCATTCATCCAGGTGTTGTTCGAGGGTGCCAGGTCTGCTGAACCGCCGATCAATTCCGGCAGTCTGCCCGCCAGGGCATTCAATACCTTGCCGGAGGATGCACGGGTTGCCAGTCCCTTTGCGTCGGCAGGAAACACGGGCAAATCATTCGTCCAGCCAGGGGGGAGTTTACCCTCAAGGCGGCGGACCAATTCCTCCGCCAGTTCGGGATATTCAGCCCGGTAGGCGTCCAGTTGATTTTGCCATTCCTTTTCAAAGGCAGCACCGCTTGTCACTGCCTGGCGGAAAAATGCCAGTGCCTCTTCCGGAATTAGGAAACGGGGTTCCACCTGCCAGCCCAGTCGTTCCTTGGCACCGTTTAATTCCGCTTCGCCGGGCGGTTCACCATGTGCTTTTGGTGTTCCGGCACGGGTGGGCAGTCCGTAGCCAATGATGTTGCGTACCATGATCAGGGACGGGCGGGGATCCTGCCTGGCAGCCTGGATGGAGCGGTCAATGGCGTCCACATCCAGCCCGTCATTCACAGTTTGCACATGCCAGCCATAAGCTTCAAACCGTTTGCCCCGATCTTCCGAAAAGGTAATATCCGTGGATCCTTCAATCGAAATACGGTTGTCATCGTAGAGGTAGATCAATTTTCCCAATCGCAGGTGCCCGGCAAGGGAGGCGGCTTCCGATGCCACTCCCTCCATTAGGTCGCCATCGGTAACAATGGCATAGACGTAATGATTGATGATCTCAAACCCGGGACGATTAAAGATTTTTGCCAGGTGGGCTTCAGCAATTGCCATGCCCACCCCGTTGGCAAAGCCCTGCCCAAGCGGACCGGTGGTGGTCTCCACGCCGGGGGTTATTCCATATTCCGGGTGACCCGGCGTGATGCTGCCCCACTGCCGGAAGTTTTTGATATCTTCCAGGGTCACATCGTAACCCGTTAGATGCAAAAGAGAGTAGAGCAGCATGGAACCATGACCGCCCGACAGGATAAACCGGTCGCGGTTTGCCCAGCGGGGGTTGGCTGGATTGTGGTGCAGGTGGCGGGTCCAGATGGTGTAAGCCATGGGTGCCGTACCCATCGGCAGACCGGGATGCCCGGAGTTTGCCTGTTGAACACCATCCGCGGACAAGAACCGGATGGTATTGATGCATACATCTTGAAGTTGCCTGGATTCTTTCATGCTGCCCTCGCTCTGATGATTTGTAACATTGTAATATCTCGGGCGGGGTTCGTCCAGCAGTTTAATCCTCCCAGCGGGTGTGAAAAACTCCTTCCCGATCCACCCGGCGGTAGGTATGTGCGCCGAAGAAATCCCGTTGCGCCTGGGTGAGATTGGCTGGCAGCCGTTCCGAACGATAGGCATCGAAATATGCAAGCGAGGCACCGGTTGCCAACATGGGAATTCCCAATCCAATGGCGATTATTAAAACTTCCCGCCAGGCAGCCTGGCTGTTTTGGATGACAGTGCGGAAATGATCATCCAGCAGCAGGTTGGGGAGATCTGGCTGCGCAAGGTATGCCCGGGTAATGTCACCCAGCAGGGCAGCGCGGATGATACATCCTGACCGCCAGACGCGCACAATCCGGGAGAGGTCGAGATTCCAGGAGTATTCCTGCGAAGCCGCGCTGAGAAGCCGGAGTCCCTGGGCGTAGGATGTGATTTTGCTGGCATGGAGCGCCTGTTCAGCAGCGTCCACAAGGCGGCTGTGTTCGCCTGTATATTTTCCAATTCCGCCCAGCAGGTGGGCTGCCTGAACCCGTTCAGATTTTAGAGCAGAGATCATCCGGCTTTCCACGGCGGCATTAATCGTGGGAATGGCAATGCCCAGGTCAAAGGAATTTTGCGATGTCCATTTCCCGGTGCCTTTCTGGGCGGCTTCGTCCATGATTAAATCCACCAGAGATTGACCTGTCTCCTCATCCTGCCGAGCCAGGATTTTTGCAGTGATTTCAATCAGATAGGAACGCAGTTCACGGGTATTCCATTCAGCAAAGATATCCGCCAGTTCCTGGTTGGGGATGCCTGCCCCCCGGTGAAGGAGGTCATAGATCTCGGCGATCAACTGCATATCTCCGTACTCAATCCCGTTGTGCACCATTTTCACGTAATGACCAGCCCCACCCGGACCCATCCAGTCAACGCAGGGCATTCCATCCTCTGCTTTGGCGGATATGGCTTCAAACATTTCCCGAACCAGGTGCCAGGCTTCCACCGAGCCTCCGGGCATCATGCTGGGACCCCAGAGCGCCCCGCTTTCACCACCGGAAACCCCTGTTCCGATAAAGAGAACCCCCTCATTTCGGAGGGCTGCAGCACGGCGTTCCGTATCTGCAAAGTATGAGTTTCCCCCGTCGATGATCAGGTCACCCGGCTGCAGGCAGGGTTTGATGGACAGGATTGCAGCATCCACTGGCGCACCTGCAGGAACCATCAGGAAGATGATTCTTGGTGGCGTGAGATTGGAAGCGAGCTCTTCCAGTGAAGAGGTCACCCGGATGGGAAAATCCGGTGGCAGGTGCGGGTCGAGGTCATAACCAACCGGTGCAAACCCGTTCCGGGCAAAATTCAGCGCCAGGCTCCGCCCCATCACACCCAAGCCCAGGATTCCAAGCGCATGGTTCGATTTCATACAATGACTCCGATCGTTTTGGGTATCAAATACATTTTTCCAACCGGGTTACCGGTGGGATTGAAGCCGGTAAAGAATTTCGCCCGCCTTTGGGACCAGTAAAATTCCTTCCGCTTCCCTGTTTCTCCAGGTATTCATATCAATTGCGGCGGGGTCCAGGTAACCGAGGTTTAATGCGGCACACTCTTCCGCCGGGATGCAGCTTGACAACGTTACCCGAACGTTGGGCTTTTCCACTCCATTGTCTAAAATTCCGGAACCGCGCACATGCGTGCTGTGTGCAAGCACCCCAAGGGGTATGTGTTTGAATCGCTCCCACTGGCTCAGGAAATAGGGCAACGTGTGGTAGCCAATCTCATGGATGTACTTGCCGTGAACAAGGCTGACTTCCCGAAGATGGGGGGCAAAGATGATCACTTCACCGCCGATTGCAACTGCCGGTTCCAGTTTGTACATTGCCTTGGCAGCCGTCCAGAGTTCATCATACATTGCTGGTGCACAGGACAATACCTGCTGGAAAGGTTTATCACACCAGCGGATATGCCGGTTGGCGGAAAAATCCGCGGCAGCATTCCAGGCATCGTGTACGTCTCCAATAAAAATCCCGGTCAGATCATGTCCCTCCACGCCCAAGGCTGCCAGTGTGACAGGCAGTTTCAGGCGGCTTGCGGCAGCATGGATCATCTCCCGGACCGGGGTTTCCTTAATTCCGATCGTACCGACCACTCCTGCCAATGCTCCCAGCCAGTGGGTGGCATTGATCATTTCCGGACCGGAGATTCCCGGAAATAGGTACTTCGCCCCACCGGAGAACCCCACCACCTCGTGGGGAAAAACGGGTCCGAGGATCAGGATGTGGTCGTATTCAAAAACCTGCCGGTTGATGCGGATGGGCACTGAATCTGGCAGGGAGGGGTGCCAGTGATTGCCCGCAATTTGGCGGATTTCATCCTGTTCCATCACCCCCAGGGTTGTCAACCGGGCTGGATCATCCCAACAATGGTTAAACAAGCCAACTTTTGAGTACCGGTTCAGGCGTTCCTCGCGGGAAATCCCCACCAACTGCAGGAGATGTTCATCGGTGAGGGGAGGGTGGGTGCCCAGTGCAACCATAAAATCCACCTGGCGCACGTCCGACAGGATATCCACAACCATTCGAAATAATACCGGGAGTGGAAGGCTGCGGGTGTGGTCGGGAATCAACACCAGGACCTTTTGACGGGAAAACCTGCCCCTTAACCCCTTCTCCAACGTATGACGAGTGATGTCTGGCGATAAGCTGCCGGTTGTTTCAATTGCCTGGGCATGGATCATAACTTATCCTTTGGTTTCCACACACCTGTTTGAAAACAATCTCCATTGGGGCGTGGTTATACTCCGCTGTATGCTGAAAAACCACCGTCCACCGGGACCACAATACCTGTGACAAATGCGGATGCAGGTGACATCAGCCATAGGACGGTTCCCAGCAGATCCCGGGGTGCTCCAAAACGTCCCATGGGGGTATGATCCAGGATTTTTCTCCCCCGGGGCGTCAGGTCTCCAGTGGCAGCGTCTGTCATCAGGAACCGGTTTTGTTCTGTCAGGAAGAAGCCGGGAGCAATTGCATTGACACGGATGTTGGGGGAGTATTCCTGTGCCATGTGAACTGCCAGCCACTGGGTAAAGTTGCTGACCCCTGCCTTGGCGGCGGAATATGCGGGGATGCGGGTGAGGGGGCGGAAGGAATTCATGGATGAGATATTGAGGATAACCCCCTCGCCCTGGCTTGCCATCAAACGTCCAACAAACTGTGAAGGGATAATGGTGCCCAGGAGATTTAGGTCAAATACCATCCGGATGGCTTCCGGTGGAAGATCAAAGAACGATTTTTCGGTGCTGGTGGTGGCATCAGGCTTGTTGCCCCCGGCGCCGTTGATCAAACCATCCACCCTGCCGAAGGCGTTGCCTGTTGTTTCAATTGCAGCCCGAACCGATTCGGGTTGCAGGACATTCACCTGCACGGCAATGGATTTCCCATTGGCGGGTCTGGCTGCAAGTTCACTAACCAGCTTTTGGGCGGCTTCCAGGTTGTAATCCAGGATGGCAAGATTGGCACCACAGTCAAACAACCCGCGTGCCAATTCACTGCAAAGCACTCCCGCCCCCCCGGTGATGGCAATGGTTTTGCCGGAAAAATCGAAATCGTTGAGGATGCTGGTGCCGTTCATGGTCACCTCTTTAAGAAATGGTAATCATTTTTATAACATTCTACCTGTAAATTTAATAATGTCCACCATCACAAGATGCATATTGCAACTGTATGCACATTTTGTTCATTGGTTGATCTCCCTCCCAATGTTAATTATTTGGATGTATGATTAATCGATCCCAAAAATTATCATTTCCGCTGGTTTGGCGGAAGTCTACTGGACTATACGAAAGGACATTCTCATGACAATCCTCAATATACCAATCCATGGAGCCATTGACCTGGCTTCGCTGGGCGCGCTGGTTCACCGGGTGGATCCCGGCGTGGTGCCGTTTCACAAATCATCCGAATGGACGATTCATGTCAGCGGGGGGGAGTTCAATGTAGCTGCCAATCTGGCGAATTGTTTCCGGCTCAATACGGCGATTGTCACAGCCATGGTGGATTACCCGATTGGGGAATTGATTGCCGAGCGGGTGCGGGCGATGGGCGTCCGACCTGTTTATAAGCACTTTGCCCATAACGGGGTGAATGGACCGAACATGGCAACCGTGTACAGTGACCGGGGCTATGGGATCCGCCCTCCGGTTGTTTTTTACAATCGCTCCAACGAAGCAGCAGCTTTGCTCAAACCTGGGGATTTTGACTGGCAGGCGATCTTTTCTGATGGCGTTCGGTGGCTGCACAGCGGGGGTATTTTTGCCGCTCTCTCAGAAACCACTGGGGAGGTGATCATTGAAGCCATGCAGGCAGCCCGGGCTGCCGGGGCGATCACATCTTTCGACTTGAATTACCGCGCAAAGTTATGGAATATCTGGGGCGGGGAGACCCGGGCGCAGTCAATCATCCGGCGGATTGTGGAGAATGTGGATGTCCTGGTGGGCAATGAAGAGGACCTGCAACTGGGGCTGGGAATTCCCGGTCCAAATGTTACAGCAAAATCAAAACTCGATCCGGCGGTATTTATTGGAATGATAGACAATGTGTTGGAAAAGTATCCAAAGATCAAGGTGGTCGCAACAACACTGCGCGAAGTCCATTCCACCAACCGGCACAGTTGGGCGGCGGTTGCCTGGATGAATGGTCAAATCCATCTCTCCCCGACCGCCGAACTGGATGTGTATGACCGGGTGGGCGGCGGGGATGGGTTTGCTGCCGGGTTGTTCTATGGCTTGCTGACCGGCGAGGAACCACAGCAGGCTGTCAACCTGGGCTGGGCGCACGGTGCTCTACTGACCACTTTCCCGGGCGATACCACCATGGCAACCCTGGAACAAGTGCGGGCGTTTGTTAAGGGCGGCTCCGCCAGAATTCAGCGATAATTAGGGATATTCATGGATAACGGATTGGAGGTAGGATGAGCACCCATCAGCTGGCAGGAAAATTGGCACCCCACGAAATGCTTGTTAATGTTCCTCGCCTGGTATCGGCATATTATACCAATCAGCCCGATCCGGGTCAGCCAGCCCACAGGGTGGCGTTTGGCACATCAGGACATCGTGGATCATCTCACACCTATAGTTTTAATGAAGCCCATATCCTTGCCATCAGCCAGGCAATCTGTGAGTACCGCAAAATACAGGGCTATTCCGGTCCATTGTACATGGGGATGGATACCCATGCCCTTTCCGAGCCCGCCATGTACACGGCGTTGGAGGTGTTTGCAGCCAATGCTGTGGAGGTTGTGATTCAACAGGGGTTGGGCTACACTCCCACCCCAGTAATTTCTCTCGCCATCCTGACTTATAATCGGGGACGATCTTCGGGCTTGGCGGATGGTGTGGTCATCACCCCTTCACACAACCCGCCGGAGGATGGCGGTTTCAAATATAACCCGCCTTCCGCCGGACCGGCGGATACCGTTACCACCAGGTGGATTCAGGACCGAGCCAATCAAATCATGGCAAACGGGATGAAGGAAGTCCACAGGATTCCCGTGGAAAAGGCTCTCAAGGCAGCCACCACCCATCATGTGGATTATGTTATGCCGTACGTGGAAGGTTTGCGCCATGTTGTGCAAATGGATCAGATTGCTGCAGCCGGGTTGAAGATTGGAGTGGATCCCATGGGCGGCTCTGGTGTGGCATATTGGGCGCCCATTGCAGAAATGTACAGGCTCCAGGTGGACGTGGTGAATCCCCGCGTGGATCCCACGTTTGCGTTTATGACACTCGATCATGATGGAAAAATCCGGATGGATTGTTCCTCTCCGTATGCCATGGCGAGCCTGGTGGACTTGAAGGATCATTTTGATATTGCTTTTGGCAACGACACTGATTACGACCGCCATGGGATTGTCACCCGGAGCGTAGGTCTGATGAACCCCAACCACTACCTGGCAACCGCCATCTGGTACCTGTTCCAGCATCGCCCTGGCTGGGGCAGGGCGGTTGCCATTGGGAAGACACTGGTCTCCAGTTCCATGATTGACAGGGTGGCTGCATCCCTGGACCGCAGGTTGTGCGAGGTGCCGGTTGGTTTTAAGTGGTTTGTGGATGGCTTGCTGGATGGTTCATTTGGCTTTGGTGGAGAGGAAAGCGCAGGTGCGTCCTTCCTTCGGCATGATGGCAGGGTCTGGACTACGGACAAGGACGGCTTTATCATGGACCTGCTGGCTGCGGAAATCCTGGCAGTAACAGGCAGGGATCCGGGCGAACATTACCAGGAGTTGGAGGAAAGATTTGGTAAAGCCTGGTATGCACGCAAGGATGCGCCTGTCACGCCTGCGGGAAAGGCTGTCCTGGGAAACCTCTCACCGGAACAGGTGGAGGCTGGGCAGCTGGCTGGCGACCAGATCACATCCAAACTGACCCGCGCCCCCTTCAATGATGCGCCCATTGGCGGCTTAAAAGTGGTCACTGCCAACGGATGGTTTGCAGCCAGACCCTCCGGAACCGAAAACGTCTATAAGATTTATGCTGAAAGTTTTATCAGCCCGGAGCATCTGGCAACAATCCAACTGGAAGCCCAGGCGATTGTGGATGCTGCCCTGAAATCCTGAAAGTTGCACGGAGTGGAATGAAATGATGACGCGGTTAACCCATTTACCCAGCTGGCAGAAATTATCCCGGCATTACCAGGATATCTCACAACTGCATATGCGGGACCTGTTTGACCAGGACCCCCGGCGGTTTGAGCGATTCTCTGTGAAGCTGGGTGAAATCCTGTTTGATTATTCCAAGAACCGGATCACGGTCGAGACTGTCCCCCTGCTCATGGAACTGGCTCGGGAAGCAGGTCTTGATGAGTTCATCAGGGCGATGTTCTCGGGTGAAAAAATCAACAATACCGAGGAACGCGCCGTACTGCATGTTGCCCTGCGAAATCGTTCCAATACCCCTGTCATTGTGGATGGGCAGGACGTGATGCCCGAAGTCAACCGTGTGCTGGCAAAAATGCGCGCCTTTTCCGATGCAGTACGGTCTGGTGAGTGGAAGGGCTATTCAGGTGAAGTCATTACGGATGTTGTGAATATTGGGATTGGCGGCTCAGATCTGGGTCCCAAGATGGTCTGTGAAGCATTGAAACCGTATGCCCACCCAGGGCTGAGCGTTCATTTTGTCTCCAACGTGGATGGCACAGATCTGGTGGAAACCTTGAAGCGGCTGAATCCCAAAACCACCCTGTTCCTGGTGGCATCCAAGACCTTTACCACGCAGGAGACCATGACCAATGCCCATTCGGCGCGTGCCTGGCTGCTGAAAACCGCTCATGGTGAAGCAGCGGTTGCGCATCATTTTGTAGCCATGTCCACCAATACCGATGCGGTCACCAGGTTTGGGATCGATCCCCGCAATATGTTTGAATTCTGGGATTGGGTTGGTGGGCGGTATTCCCTCTGGTCCGCCATTGGTTTGTCGATTGCCATCCTGCTTGGAATGGACCGGTTTGAAGAACTGCTGGATGGTGCGCATCAGGCAGACGTGCATTTCCGCACAGCACCCCTGGAACAAAATATCCCCGTTCTCATGGCGATGCTGGGAGTCTGGTATAACAACTTTTTTGGGGCTTCATCCCACGCCATCCTTCCCTATGACCAGTACCTGGTTCATTTCCCTTCTTATTTTCAGCAAGGGGACATGGAGAGCAACGGAAAGGGTGTCACGCGTCAGGGGGAGCCGGTGGATTATCCAACCGGTCCCGTGATTTGGGGACAGCCCGGTACGAATGGTCAGCATGCTTTTTACCAGCTGATTCACCAGGGAACCCGGTTGATTCCCTGTGATTTTCTGGCAGCGGCAAACAGCCATAATCCGCTGGGGGATCATCATCCCATTCTTCTCTCCAATTACCTGGCGCAGACTGAGGCATTAATGCGGGGTAAGACAGCGGAGGAAGCGCGGGCGGAATTGGAACAACAGGGATATATGGGCGACCGGTTGAACACGCTGATTCGGGCAAAAACATTCCCGGGCAACCGTCCCACCAATTCCTTTCTGTATCCGCGGTTAACACCAGGTGTTCTCGGGGCATTGATTGCCCTTTATGAACACAAGATATTCACCCAGGGGGTGATTTGGGATGTGAATTCGTTTGACCAGATGGGAGTGGAACTGGGCAAACAGCTTGCCAGGCGGATACTCCCGGAGTTAATGGACGCTTCGCCCATCACTTCGCATGATTCCTCGACCAACGGATTGATGAATACCATTAAGGAGTATCAGCAGAAACAATAAATTCCCGGTAAATATCTGGAAGAAAGCACGCAACAAGGCACCACAAGGGTGCCTTGTTGTTTGGGGAAGCAGGAGGATAAATCCCTATTGTCTGGGTGAGCTATACCGGATTTATACCGAATTGTGAGGGGATTTTTATAAAATCAGGGTGGCTTTGAACCATTGTAGATTTGAATACCAGGAGATATAAATGAAAAAAGTATGGATTATTCTTATTGTGGTGGTGATGACAATCAGCCTGGCAGGTTGCGGGACGTCTGTGGCTCCGGGATCATCCGTTTTGGAAACGGCTGTTCCATCGGAAAATTCAACGGTGAGCCAGGCGGAAACCACGGCAATGCCAACCGGCGCTGGCACGGTGGCGGAATCGATTGCAGAAAATGATGATACCCATGATGATGAAGAGGATTATCAATGGGATGCGTCAGATGTGGCAACCATTGCGTTGAATGACAGTACCATTACCGTTGAAGGGGATGGTGTGGTTGTGGATGGGAGCAGGGCAACCATCACATCTGCCGGTAACTACAGCATCAGCGGGAAACTGATGGAGGGGCAGATTGTTGTAGATACCGAAGCCGAGGAAATTGTCAGACTGATTTTTAACGGCGTGGAGATTCAAAATTCCACCAGCGCGCCGATTCATATTGTCAATGCGGAAAAGGTTATGATCGTGCTGGCGGATCAAACCCAAAATACCATCACCGACGGTACTCAATACCAGTTTGAGAACCCCGAAGAAGATGAGCCCAACGCTGCCTTGTTCAGCGCTGCCGATCTGACCATTACCGGGAGTGGTGGATTGACAGTATCCGGCAACTTTAATGATGGGATTACCAGCAAGGACGGCTTGATCATTGCCGGTGGTGTTATCCAGGTCACAGCTGTGGATGACGGAATCCGGGGCAAGGATTATGCAGTGATCAAGGAAGGTACACTGACCATTGATGCCGGGGGGGATGGGTTGAAATCGGACAATGAAGAGGATGCCACCCGTGGATATATCTCCATCAACGGGGGAGTGGTCAATATTACATCGGGCGGGGATGCCATCACAGCCCAAACCGATGTCATGATCACCGGCGGAAACATCACACTGGCTGCCGGGGCAGGCTCCACCTCCACGAACAACAATATTGATTCCATCAAAGGAATCAAGGGATTGGTCAGCGTTTGGATTGAGGGAGGAACATTTGTGATTGATGCGGATGATGATGCCGTTCACTCCAATGGGAATATCATCATCAATGGCGGCGAATTCCTCATCTCCACTGGTGATGACGGAATACATGCGGATACCGCTCTCACGATTAACGGAGGAAATATCCAGATCACAGAGTCTTACGAGGGACTGGAAAGCGCTGTGATTACCATCAATGCAGGTATGATTCATGTCATTTCCAGTGATGATGGCATTAACGTGGCTGGTGGCGTTGATGGTTCAGGGATGAATCCGGGTATGGGAACCCGACCCAACCGGGGCGGCAGACCGGGTGCAGCCGGACAGGATGCATTCGCTTACAGCGGGTCATACTACCTGTACATCAATGGTGGTTATGTGGTCGTTGAGGCTGGCGGAGATGGTTTGGATATCAATGGTGCCATTGTGATGACGGATGGCATGGTGCTGGTTCATGGTCCAACGGAGCAAATGAACGGAGCGTTGGATTATGACGGCGGGTATAAAATTACTGGCGGGTTATTGGTGGCAGTTGGCAGTGCGGGAATGGCACAGGCACCGGATCAATCTTCCAGCCAGTATTCGCTCTTGATGAACCTGAATTCCACCCTGCAAGCCGGCACCCTGGTTCATATCCAGGATTCCAATGGTGAGGATATCCTGACTTTCGTGCCCCGGAAAAATATCCAATCCCTTTCCTTCTCATCACCCTTGCTGGAGGAGGGGGAAACGTACACGATATTTTACGGTGGAAGTTCCACTGGAACGGTTGTCGATGGTTTGTACCAGGGAGGATCGTATTCGGGTGGGACCCAACTTGCCAGTTTCAAGGTTTCCGATATCGTCACACGATTGGGCTCTGGTGGAAGCTGGGGCGGAAGACCTTAGGTCAATGGATATGGGTCTATACGGAAAATAAACCATTGGTTACATGGAATACGGTACGATGAAAATGGTTGGGAACGATGTCAAAATATGGAGATGGACCATGTATCAAACACATCAGTTGAGAACCATGCCAGGCAAGGCAAACGGCAATCCGGGTGGGATGTATCAAACAGATGATGGAGAGCAACTGGCAGCAATCCGGGAATTATCCAGCCTGGTGGGTGGATTTTCTCCCATCAGCCTGCCCGAAATGGATGCAGCAGCTTTATTGAACCGGATGGACACAAAATTTGTCCTGGCATCGGAGCAACTCCTGGAAGTGTTATCTGCTGTGCAGGAAGGATATCGTGTTCTCTCCGTCAACGAACAGCGGTTGAATCGGTACCGGACCCTATATTTTGATACACCGGATTTTCAACTCTACCGGCTCCACGTGACCGGTCGGGCAGACCTGTACAAGGTTCGCAGCCGCGAGTATATGGATTCCCACCTGTCTTTCCTGGAGGTGAAGCACAAAACCCGGAAGGATCGAACCGTTAAAACCCGAATTCGCACCGAGCAGCCCATTTTATGGATGAACACGGGTGCGGAGGAGTGGCTGGATCAGGTCATCCCTTATGACAGCCGGTTGCTGGAGCCCAAACTCTGGAATACATTTACACGCATCACGCTGGTTGATCACAATCGATCCGAACGCGTGACCGTGGACGTCAATCTCAAATTTTATACTGAAGACCGGGAGGTATCGCTGGATGGAATTGCCATTGTTGAGGTGAAGCGTGATGGCAGGAACCAGGAATCCCTGTTCTTTCAGCAGATGCGGCTGCGCCGTGTCCAGCCGCAGGGATTCAGCAAGTATTGTATTGGCGTATCCATGTTGTATGAGGATGTCAAGAAGAACACCATGAAACGAAAGTTATTGAGACTAGAGAAAATGTCTGGAGGAGTGCATGTTGGGTGATATGGGTTCGTTCCTGCTGAGTTTTGCATTCAATTTCCTGGTTGCTTTTCTGGTTGTCAGGTTTATCTATTACCCCTCAACCCATAATAAGCGCTACATCTTTACCTTCCTGGCATTCAACACCCTGATTTACTTTGTGTTAAGTTTTATGAACAGTATTGAAATTGGAATTGGGGTTGGATTTGGGTTGTTTGCCATTTTTTCCATCTTGCGATACCGGACGGATCCGATCCCAATTCGGGAAATGACTTACCTGTTCATCATTGCAGCCCTGCCGGTCATGAACTCCGCCGGATCCAACAGCGAGGTCTGGTGGCAGCTCGTGGCAGCCAATGGCATCATCCTTGTCATCCTCTGGGTGCTGGAGAAGGAATGGGGTTTTCATTATGAAGCCACCAAGCGGATAACTTATGAGAGAATTGAACTCATTCATCCAGACCGGCGGGCGGAATTGCTGGAAGACTTGGAGACCCGCACTGGGTTGCAGATCAAGCGGATTTCCATTGGGAAAGTGGACTTCCTGCGGGACACGGCATCCATTGTCATCTACTATGATGACCCCACCCAGGAGCACTGGTTGTACAACCCGGATCCCGAAGTAATCGTTGTGGGCAAGGATGACGGCGACTAAGCCGGTCGGGTGGTGCGCATGGATCAGGTTGGTGATCGGATTGGATATAATAACACCATGAGCCGCAAAATCCTGGTGGTGGACGATACAAGAAATGTTCAGGTGTTGCTGAGCGATTTTCTGAGCAGCCAGGATTATGATGTGATCACCGCCTCTGATGGGCGGGAAGCCCTGGAAATGGTCCAGACGCATTCTCCCGACTTGGTGCTGCTGGACATCATGATGCCGAACATGGATGGATACCAATTTATCAGTCACCTGAGGCGGGAATCCAGCATCCCGGTCATTATGATCACTGCCAGGCAGCAGGAAGCCGACATTATTCATGGCTTTGATTTGGGAGCCGACGATTACATCACCAAGCCCTTTCGCCTGCGGGAACTGCTGGTGCGGATTCGCGCAGTTTTGAGAAGAGCAGCTTTTCGGGAAAGCCAGGAACAGATCCTGACAGTTGGGGATATCACGCTGGACTCCAAAAAACACGAGGTTCGCCAGAATAACCAGGTGATTGAGTTGACCCCCCTGGAATTTCTTGTACTGGAGATGTTGATGCAGTCACCCGGGCAGGTGGTGCGCCGGGCGGGATTATGCATGCGTCTGATGGAAAGTGGTTACAGCGGTTCCGAGGCGACGTTAAAAATTCATATCCGCAACCTGCGTCTGAAGCTCGGTGATGATTCTAACCAACCCCGTTACATTGAAACAGTATTTGGCGTGGGATACCGCTTCCTGGAGTTGGCTGCATGAAACATTCCCTGAAAGCCAAGCTGATCCTATCCTACCTTGTGGTGGCGTTGATTACCGTGCTGGTGGTCTCGGTTTTCATCCGGCTGACTTCGGGTCAATCCCTGATGAACATGGTGGCAGAGCAGGAAACTGCCCAACTGAAGGAGGCGGTCCAGTCCTATTACACCACCAACAAAACGCTGGATGGTTTTTTTGATGCATATATTCAGAACAACATGCAAATCCAGAATCCTCCACCGCCGGGTGGTTATGAAGTTCCACCGGTCATGCAGGATATCCGCGGGATTCACGGGCTGGTGGATACGGAATACCGTACCCTGATTCCAATGTTTGGCTTTGAGCTTGGCGTGGTAATGCCTGAGGAAATGATCAAGGATGCAATCCCGGTGGAGGTGGATGGTGAAACGGTTGCCTGGATTTTGCCGGACAAAAAATTCCAATTTAATCTAAGCAAGGAAGAACAGCTTTTCCTGCAACGGACAACCAGGGCAATTGCCATGGCTGCCCTGGCAGGTGTGCTGGTGGCAGTCGCAATGGGATTTTTGCTGGCTGGTGGAATGTTAAAACCAATTCGGCGTTTGACGGCAGCAGCCCAGTCGCTGGCACACGGAGACCTGCAGCAGCAGGTGCCGGTGACTTCGCAGGATGAGCTTGGATTGTTAACATCCACGTTTAACCAGATGAGCACTGATCTGGCTGAGGCGGATCAGAAGCGCAAGCGAATGACTGCGGATATCACGCATGACCTGAGTACACCGCTCCAAATTATCTCCGGGTACATGGAATTACTGGAAGATGGTGAAGTGACACTCAGTCCACAACGGATTGACATCATTAAGACGGAAATTGAACACCTGCGGCGGTTGGTGGGGGATCTGACGACACTTACCCAGGCAGAAGCAGGTGGATTGGACATCCAGATTCATCCTGTTCACCCCGGGATATTGATGGAACGAATTTATCAGGCTTACCAACCCATCTGTGCCCGGCAGGGTGTGGAACTGGTATTGGATATTCCGGAAGCAGTTCCTGCCATCCAGGTGGATGAAGGGCGGATGATGCAGGTGTTGAAGAACCTGGTGGAAAATGCCCTGCGGTACACACCAGGCGGTGGGCGGATCACGCTTGCTGTTCAGATTGCGGAGCAGGTTGAGCTTAAAGTTATTGATGGCGGCTCTGGAATTGAACCGGAGGATTTACCCTATGTGTTCGACCGGTTTTTCCGGGCGGATAAAGCCCGCGGGGCAAACTCGGGCAAAATGGGATTGGGGCTGGCGATCTGTAAAGCCCTTGTTACAGCGCAGGGTGGAACAATCCTGGCGGAATCGGCAGGAAGGGATCAGGGGACTACCATCGTCATCAGGTTTCCTTCTTCATAAAATCAGTGAATTCCGATCTGTATAAAAAACAACATTATAGTGTGCATTCCAGGTACATTGGCTTGTCCATCCTGTTACAAGTGCTTGACCATATTCCCCCCAGCCATTAATATCATTATAAAATAGTCTCTAAAACTAATAAAAGTGGGCTGTGTATGATTAATTTCTCGGGAATGAACCGATTGGAAGAACCGGGGTGGAGGATGGAGGAGAAAGCAGGATGAAAAAACGCTCGTTAATTAAAGGAATTGGCTGGGGGGTTTTGTATTTATTTCTAACAGTGGCACCGCTGTTTGTCATGTTGGTCAGTCCTGCACCAGGTCAGAGGGAATTCTGGCGGGAGCTCTCTGTCAGCTTTGGATTTGTGGGATTGTCCATGATGGCATTGCAGTTTGTATTAACTGCCAGATTCCAGTGGTTGAAATCCCCATATGGCAGCGATGTGGTTTATCTCTTTCATCGCCAGATTTCCATTGTGGCATTTTTGTTAATTATCTCCCATCCCATTTTATTGTTTGTGTTCTCGCCCTCAACAGTTTCACTTCTTAATATCTTTACCGCTCCCTGGCGCGCCAGGGCTGCTGTTGTATCTGTCTTGGCGTTGCTTGGATTGATCGGCTTCTCCATTTGGCGAAAAACCTTAAAACTTGATTATTACACCTGGAGAATCTGGCATGGCATTTTTGCAATCCTGGCAGTTGGAATGGCATTGATCCATATAGAATTGGTTGGATATTACCTGAATACTCCCTGGAAAAAGATCCTGTGGCTTGTTTATGCCGTTTTCTGGATCGGTTTACTACTGTACACCCGGCTGCTTAAACCATTATGGATTATGAGGCGACCGTATATTGTCGTGGATGTTCAGGAAGAACGAGGTAATGCCTGGACGATTACGTTAAAACCTGATGGTCATCAAGGTTTACGTTTCCATCCCGGTCAGTTTGCATGGATAAATATTCGTTCCTCACCGTTTTCAGAGAAAGAACATCCGTTTTCATTTTCATCCAGTTCGGAAAATACAGAAACAATTTCTTTTACAATTAAAGCACTGGGAGATTTCACAAAAACAATCAAGGATATTTCAGTGGGAGAGCGGGTCTATGTGGACGGACCATATGGTTCGTTTTCCATAGACAACCATGACCATGCCAAAGCTTTTATGTTTATTGCTGGTGGTGTTGGAATTACTCCCATGATGAGCATGCTCAGGGCATTGTCAGATAGACAAGATTCCAGGCCACTCACATTGATCTATGCAAACCGTGATTGGGAAAGCATCACATTTCGGGAGGAACTGGAATCCTTAAAAAGGACACTGAACCTTAACGTTGTCCATGTTCTTGAACAACCTCCCCATGGCTGGAATGGCAAAACAGGATATATCAATCGAGACCTTCTGGAGGGCTTGCTCCCATCCGGCATTCAGAAAAATGATCTGGAAATCTTTATCTGCGGTCCCATACCCATGATGAATGCGGTGGATGGAATTTTAGGTTCGATGAAATTCTGGCCAGGTGACTATCATTCGGAGCGTTTTGATCTTGTTTAGGGAGGCTGAACGATGAGACGAAAATTGTCTTTGGCTTTCACCATTTTTATTGGAGCGATCAGTGTGATTCTTGCCCTGATCTTTGCTGCCATTCGAAGTGGATTGGTCCAGTAATTTTTTGCCAGTATTCAGGAAGAATGTGCCACAACCATGAACTGCATTTTCATCTGCAGCCTGGTTGATTGGGACTTTGCTTTTTCCGAGGATACGCGACTCCCATAGAATTTCACAATCACAAACCTTACAAGGGCTGGCGCAACCATGTCTCCTTATCATTCGTTCCCGTTTATATTGAATCCCCTGTAATGCGGGAATGGTAAACATTAAGATGATTTATTGATCTGCATTGAAAACCATTATTTGGATTATCCGGAAACATGGATGTGGGGGAACTGCCGGGCAAAAATTTACAATTGGGCAGCCATCCTCCCTGCAGTGCTATTCTGGCTTTGGAATTCATCCCGGATTGGTTGTCCCATGGTTTTGTATGCATTGTTTTTCAACCTGCCAATTCTCTTGATCCAAAGATATAATTGTCCAAAGGTAATGAAAATGATGGACCGCATTCGGATCAAATCCCGATTTGATGGATACCCAGGATGAATTGTCCCATCTGCAGCCAGTTGAAGGATGTGGAGACTTCGTTTTATAAATATGATGCGCCCCAGTATGATCATCCCCTGCCGGATGCTGCCGGGCAGTTGATCATGGTTGACAACGGCATGGAAGAGAATTTACAGGAACATCATGTTCGCTGCTGTCCGCTCTGCGGAACACTGTACAGGTATGATGTTTCTTATGAATATCATGTCAATGGCAGTGAAGATGAAGAACAGCTCGTCCGGATGACACCGGAGGAGGGTGCCCAATACTGCCGTTCTGAAGCCCGGAAACTGGAGAAAATCCGCCAGTGGATTGACCAATTAAAAGATGCTTATGGCAGCCTGGTGGATTTTTTTGACCGCGGGCATCCATCTTCTGACGATCGGGTGGAAGTCTTGCAGCAGATGGAGGAGTATCAGCAGACCATCAACCAGCAGGTGCAGGAACTTCAGACCCGCGTGGAATCACTCAGGCGGACCTGCCCACAGATAATAAACACCTGGGTTGCAGCCCATATAAAGGTCTGCCAGTTTTATCTTGATCAACCCATGGGGATGGATGTGGATGCCATGGTTGCTCATCATGTGGCAGAAACCACCCTGCAAGAATGGAAGCAATTCCTTGAAGGCGGCGAGGTATTTATTCGTGTCCATCCAACCTGGATGGAAGGATACTTGGAACGGCTGGAGGCTGCACTGTAACCGGGGAAATCGGCAACCTCACTGCCGGGTTTCTTGTTCGCCAATCAGGGAGTTTAATATCGGCAGGATTTCCAAAGCATCTCCCACAATACCCAGGTCTGCTATTTTAAAGATTGGCGCTTCGGGGTCCTTGTTGATGGCAATGATGGTTTTTGAGGAACTCATGCCCACCACATGCTGAATGGCTCCGCTGATTCCAACTGCAATATATAATTCCGGTCCCACCGTGGTGCCGGATTGCCCAACCTGCAGGGTGTGAGGAATCCAGCCCTGTTCCACAATGGGACGGGTACCTGCCATCACTCCGCCCAAGCGGGAAGCCAGCTGGCGTAGAGCCTCCAGGTTGGAAGCTTTCTGGCAGCCCCGTCCCCCGGCAACGATCACCCTGGCGTCTTCAATGGATGTTTGGCTGCTTTCGTCTAAAAACTGGGTCTCAACCACCCGGGTGCGGATGGCTGCCTTGTTCAGGGTTACCGGAAAGCTTTCCACAACTGCCAGGCAGGTCTCATCCAGGGGTGGTGTTGGGAAGACATTGGGGCGCACCGTTGCCGTTTGGGGGCGGTTGTATGGAGTGATGATGGACGCCATGATGTTCCCCCCAAATGCAGGACGGGTTTGGACAAGTTGTTTTTCTTCATCAATTTCCAGGCTGGTACAGTCGGCTGTCAATCCCAACCGGAGGCGGGCAGCAACGCGGGGAGCAAAATCCCTGCCATGTGGAGTTGCACCATACAATATAACGGCAGGCTTTTTGGATGTGATGACGGCACACATCACCTGGGTGTACCCATCGGTGGAATATGTTTCCAACAGATCATGCTGGCACAAAATTACCCGGTCGGCACCGTACCTGCCCAGTTCCTGCCAGTCCACCTGGTTTTGCCCAGCAAGGACAACCGCCACCAGGTCTTGTCCCAGTTGATCGGCAAGCAGCCGCCCTTTCCCCAGCAGTTCCAGGGCAACCTTTTTGGGTTTGATACTGGTTCCTTCGCCTTCCAGTTCCATCCAGATATAGACGCCTTGATAGGATGCAAGCTCCTCCTGCGAGGCTTGTTTTCTTTCGATGTGCAGCGCGTGGAAACGGCAGATGTTCACACATGCACCGCAAAGCGTGCAGAGATCATTGACTTTAAGTTCGTCATTTTCAAAATACAGGGCACCAAACGGGCAGTTATTCAGGCAGAGCTTGCATGCAGCACAGAGTTGGTGGTCAATGGTAAGCATAAGGATCCTCCTGGAGGATAATTAGGGAAGGAAGTGGCGTTCCTGCAGGAAAGCCATGATTTCATGGGCGGCATCTGCTGATTCAGGGCTCTCAACAATCCGGGTACTTTTCTTTTCCGTTGGCGGAAACACTTTGACAACCTGGGTAAAAGACCCTTTCAATCCCAGTTCCTCCTCCGGGATTTGCAATTCAGCAGCGGTGATGATATGGACGGGTTTTTTGCGCGCATCCAGCACATCCTGGAAGGATGGTGCCCGGCGAACAACTTCGCCCTTGCTGACGGTAACCAGGACGGGGAAGGCAGCCTGGATGACCTCATATCCCCGCTCCACCTCCCGCTTCACACGGATATGCCTGCCGGAACTGGTTACCACGACTTCAATCCCATAGGTTATTTGGGGCAATCCAAGAATTTCGGCGATTTCCGGTCCCACCTGGGCGGTATCCCCATCAATAGCCTGCTTGCCGACAATTACCAGGTCAAAGTCCGGGATGGCGAACCGGATGGCGGAGGCAAGGGTAAAGGCAGTTGCCCATGTATCTGCACCGGCGAATTTCCGGTCTGTTACCAGAATACTCCGATCCGCACCAAGCTCCATGCTTCGCAGCAAAACATCCCTCGCCTGGGGTGGTCCCATGGTAATGGCAATGATTTCAGTATTGCCGAGGGCTTGTGCAATCCTGACCGCATGATCCAGTGCGTACTCGCAGAACGGGTTGAGGATGGATTTCACTCCCTCCCGTTTCAGCGTCCCGGTAACGGGGTCCACCTGGACGTTGGTTACTTCCGGAACCTGTTTGACACAGACAACGATTTTCATCGGGAGCCCTCCAGGGAAAATATGTCATTGGGATTGAGGATGCCCTGGGGGTCCATGGCATCCTTCACGGTTTTCATTTGATCAATCTGGGCGGGGGAGAACATGAGCTTGAGGAACTTCGATTTGATCTTTCCGATGCCGTGCTCGGCAGAGACAGCCCCGCCCATCTCCACTACTTTTTGGGCAAACAAGCCATATAACTCCATCCCTTTTTTTAAGTCTTCCATTGTTTTGGGAAGGATGTTCACGTGGATGTGGTTATTGCCGATATGCCCAAAAGCAATCCATTCCAATTGCAAGGCTTCACACTGGCTGCGGTACAGTTCCCAGATTTCCATCAGGTATTCATCCGGGACCGCCATGTCTGTGCCGAGCTTGTGTAACCCGGGAATCTGTTTTTTCCTTTCTGCCAGGATGCTGTTAATGGTTTCAGGAATCATGTGACGGAATACTTTAAACCGGTCCAGCTCGCGGGTTTCATATCCAGCCCAGGAATTGGCAAGGCTGGCTCCACAACTGGTTACGGTCTCATCAAGAGCCTGGTAATCCGGTGATTCGGCGCGGGGATCAAAACTCATTTCAATGAAAATGGCGGAATGTGCGTTCCCAGGGATGGCAGGCATGCCTACAGTGGATGGCTCTGATGTTTGCAGGTTTCGCAGTAAATCCAGGGCGTTGCCTGAATAAAATTCCAGAAAGTCGAGCTGCAATCGTTTGTCCGCTCGCAGAGCCTCAGTCAAACGGATTGCCTGCTCATCGGATTCGAGAAACAGCACGATTGAGACTTTATCCTCCCGTGGAATCAAGGCAACTTCCACCCGGGTGACAACCCCCAACACACCCTCCGAGCCAATGAACAAGTCAATCAAATCCATCTGTGGCGCTGCAAAAAAACCAGCCGTGCTCTTGGTTTTGGGCATTGAGTAGTTCGGAATGAAAAAGGAAGATGCCTCGCCACTGGAACGATAAATGACAAACTCCCCGGCGGGAGAGGCAAAATACTTCCCGCGCGGGATGTCCAGGTACTCACCATTTGCCAGGAAAACCCGAATCCCGCGCACCCAGGCGCGGGTGGGACCATAACGGTAAGTCCGCGCTCCGGAGGCATTGGTGACAACCGAACCACCGAGTGAAGCACTCATCTCTGTTGGGTCAGGGGGGTAAAAATAACTGTTTGGATCCTGTTTGAATGCTTCCAGGTTCTGCCTTACCAACAGGTCTTCACTTTTTTCCAAATCTGGAAAATGCTTACTCCGCAGCATGGCATCGAGACCCTTGAGAGTCACACTGGTTTGAGCCTGGACACGCCATTCGCCGCTGGAGCGGTCATAAAAGATAGCTTCCACCTGGTCCAGGTGTTCCAGGGAAACCAGCGCCCCTTCCTGGGGAACGGATCCCCCCACCAGTCCGGTCCGGGCGGCGGCAATAGTCACCTTGATGTTTTGGCGGCTCATTTCCTGGAGCACAGCAGCCAGTTCAGCTTCATTTTTGGGGAAGAAAAGATAATCAAAGGGCTTGGGGGAAAGCTTGGATTCGTCCGACAGGTATACGGGATACTCCGATTGGATGGTTTCAAACCCCTGGATGCATTTCACCCGGGAGAATTCCGCCTGGGGGGCTGGTTTGGACTGGATCTCATGCATGTTAAGGGTTCTCCTTTGATCTTATTGTGGGTCTATGGTTTCTTGTTCCATGCCAGCCAGGATGGGCAGGAGGTGTCTCAGGTTGAACCGGGCAGCCGTATCAGCATCCGGTTGGGGTAAAAATTCTCCGGAAACATAATCATCATAGCCGGTACCGGCGAGGGCTTGTAGAATGGATGCAAAATCAAGGTGACCTGCACCCGGGTGCCAGCGGTTGGAATCTGCCACATGGAAGTGAAAAATCCGCCGTCCGCATGTTCGGATGCTTTGTTCAATGCTGCCTTCCTCGATGTTCATGTGAAAGGTATCCAGCAATAAACCAAAATTTTCTGCATTGACCATCTTCACCAGTTCCAACCCTTGAGAAACAGTGTTGATCAGAGTGGTTTCATACCGGTTGATTGGCTCCAGTGCCAGGCGGACCCCGTGATGACTGGCTTCCCGGCTGCACTCGGAAATAGCTTCGCATAGCCAATCCATTGCAGATGCGGTACTCACTCCTGGTTTAACGATTCCCCGCAACAGCCCTATAATAATGTTTGCTCCCAGCCGGTCGGCAAGGGGAATATGGCTTTTAATGCGGTCAATTGCCGCCCTTCGAATTTGCGGATCTGGATCTGTAAATGAAAGACCTTCCTCCCCCCATGCCTGTCCGGTGCCAATGGCGGGAACCCGCAAATTTTGCCGGGCAAGGAGATGCACCAAGGAGTCTGTATCCACCAGCCTGGGATCCCGGATTGCCAGTTCCACTCCCTGGTATCCCATGGAAGCAATATTTGCCAGGTTGGATTCCAATTCGCCGGAGAAGGTGGCTGCCTGGAACCTGGTCTGCTGTGTTGATAAAACGATGGAGACTTTCATAAATTGGAGATCTCCCAAGGAAAATGAATGTCCACTCCCTGCTGGGGGAATGATGCGTCTGTTACCGGTTGGTTCCGGTATGGATGAAGAGGGGCAGCCTTGTTCATAGGCTGCCCCCCGAATCTTAAGATGCAATATAGGTGATTTTAACTTCCGACCGGTCGTTTTGCAGCCGCAGGATATTTTCGGGCAATTCTTCCAGCTTGATCTTCTTGGTACTCATGGGAGTCATATCCATGCCGGTTGCCATGCACTCAATAACGCGCGGGAAGGTTCCATGACCGGAATGCCCCTGGGCGCCAATGATTTGCGCCCGGCGCACCTGCAGGACTTCGCCGGTGACGGGCATTTTTGCCTCCGCCCGGGCAGTGACAATCACTTTGCTGTTCAGGGTTCTGCCTTCCCAGATGACCCGTTCAATGCCGGGGTAAACCACGGTGGGTAAACCGGTTGCTTCCATGAAGAGATCGGCTCCCATGCCATCTGTGATTTCCAGGACGCGGTCGGCAAAATCTTCCTTGAGCGGGTTGATGTGATAGTCTGCCCCAAGCTTCATTGCCATTTTTGCGCGGACGTCCTCGGTCTCGGACACAATGACCTGGGATGCGCCTGCCCGTTTCAGAATGGCACAGGCTGCAATCCCAACCGGACCAGCACCCAGGATGACCACGCGATCACCCGGTCGAATACCGCCACCGCGTTCAATCACTGCATTGTAGGCAACGCAGGTCGGTTCCACCAGGCTGCCAGCAAGGAACAGATTCTCCTTTGTATAATTCTTGCGCAGCGGTTCCAGGCTCCAGAGTGTGCGGGCGGGCAGAACCATGTATTTTGCATAAGCTCCATTGACATTAAAACCAACTTCGTCCAGTCGTTCGCAATGGTTTGGATAGCCGTCAGCGCAGGGTTTGCAGGAACCGCACCATAGCATTTCCTCCGAAGTGACTGCTTCGCCACCCTTAAAGGGCTTATTGGTGCGCTTGTCAAACGCTTTTTTCCCGGCTTCCACCACCACGCCGGAAAATTCGTGCCCCAGGATGCTGGGGAATCCGGTCAAGCCCGGGTAGAAGATATATCCATCCTGATCCGCCTGTGCCATGTGGACATCGGATCCGCAAATTCCACAGGCTTTTACTTCCAGTAGCACTTCATCATCCCCGGGGGTGGGAATATCATATTCGCGGATTTCAAACCTCGGGTGACGCCATACCTGGCTGCCCAGGTAAGTCTGCCTTCCCTCAATATCTTTTGAGCCCAGCTTGAAACCGGGTTTGGGCTCCCAATCCGCAACCAGGGTTACACCCAACATTTTACCTTTCATTGCATTTCTCCTTTATCGGTGTCGTTTTGGTACATTAAACTTCGGTTCCCTGACCAATGCGGGGAAGTCCATAGACCGGCTTCCAGCCCGGGCTGAGTGGTTCTCGCAGGTATGGCTCCATTTCCTTTTCGGTTCGCAAAGTGACCTCTTCCACGGGGGGGACTTTTCCGGCGGGGAAGGCTTCCAGGACGTGGTCATTCCAGAGGGTGAGGTATTTGAGAATGGCGGCGATGGGGCGTTTGGCTTTTTGGGCATTCCCGGATTTTGCCTTGCCGACCACACCTTCAGGCGTGGCGGCTATTTCGATTGCAAAATGCCCTTCGCCTTCCGACCAACGGCTGGGGCGCCCGAAGGGATCCACGGATTTATCGAAGTGACCATCCGGCAGGTAGCTTTTTCCCTCCGTATCCACAGCATAGTTCATGTCCACCATTTCCGGGTGGAGCAGCAGGCTGAGCGAAGTTTCGGATTCATCGGCATGGACAAAATTGGTGCCCATGGTGCCGCCGCGTTCGGTGGGGCGGAAAAATTCACGCACCCCGCGGTGCCAGTCAATCACCCGGAAGATGCCCGGCAGCTGGTAGCGCTTTTGGAATTCCTGTACAGCGGATTCCAGCATCCACAATTGCCCATGGTTGTTGACAATTAACTGCTTCCGGAAGCCGTCATTCCACAGACCCAGCATGACATCAATCATCATTTCGCGGACAACGTGCTCGCGCACGATCACGGTGCCGGGCATGCCCATATGATGATAGGGGTGTCCGCCGTAATTCAACGGGGGCAGCGCCAGGTTGACGGGTGCTCCGCGCTTTGCTGTGTACCGGCGGACACCTTCGCAAATGGCACTGACGTAGAGCGTATCTGCTGCGCTTGGAAGATGCTGACCATGTAATTCAGTGCAGCCCACCGGGATAAAGACGATGTCGTTCTTTTTCCGGTTTTCTTCCACCTGCCAGCGGGTGGTTGTCTGGATATAGGATCCTGGTTTGCCCCATTCAACAGGGGAGGGAATGCCATACTCTGCCAGGATGGCATCGATCTCTTCATCGCTGGCATCCCAGACCTGTTTCTTCAAACGACCAACCGCATTGTCTTCAAAGAAAAGATCGGGCTGGTTGGAGGGAAGATATCCTTCAGGGATTTGTTGATCTGTCATTGTGTTCTCCAATCGATTTTTCTGAGTTTGTTGAAACAATTTATCAAGCATCAAATTCGGTAATTTTCACGGGACGCTGCTCGTGGAAGGATTTCCATGCCGCATGCCCGATCACCACTGCCATGCGACCATCCCTGCCTGTCACTGGTGTGGGGCGGTCATCACGAACACATTCAATAAACGTCCGGACTTCCTCAATGTAGCAGGGAGCATAGCGCTGCATGAAAAAGTAGGGCAGTTTGGCAGCCAGGAATCCATCCCGGTTGCCCTTGCGGATGGTAGTTTCTGTTTCGTTGTCCGCCTGTGCGGTGCCTTCCGTGCAGAATACCTCAAGCCGTTGGTCGTATCCGTAGACAGCCTGGCGGCTGTTGTCGATGGCGCCGATGGCGCCATTGGCAAATTTAAGGGTGATAATGGTGGTATCCAGGTCGCCAAAATCATTCAAGCCGGGTTCGATCAGCACATTCCCAATCGCATATACTTCCTCCACTTCACCAACCTGGAACCTTGCCATGTCAAAATCATGGATGGACATATCCAGGAACATGCCTCCCGAAACGCGCAGGAACTCCATGGCGGGCAATTCCGGATCCCGGTTGGTGATTCGCAGGATGCAAGGGTTTCCGATCTGACCGGATTCAACAATTTCATGGACCTTTTGAAAGCTTTTATCAAACCGGCGGTTGAATCCCACCTGCAACTTGACGTGTGCGTTTTCCACGGCTGCCAAAGCCTGATCAACATCCTCCAGTTCCAGCGCAAGAGGTTTTTCACAAAAAATGTGTTTGCCGGCTGCTGCTGCATCCTGGATGATGCAGGCGTGTGTATTCGTACTGGTCGCAATCAGAACCGCCTCGATGGAGGGGTCCGCAAGGAGCTCGTGGTAATTCTGCTCCACGCGGGGGATTCCCAAATCTTGCGCCACTGCCTGCGCCACTTCCAAGCGGATATCGCAAATGGCTGCCAGATTTGCCTGGGGTATGTGGCGCACCAGGTTG
>ENA-UOWE01000327-UOWE01000327.1-activated-sludge-metagenome-genome-assembly--contig:-NODE-327-length-70281-cov-42.098098_pt1 | contig 70281 bp, 69 predicted proteins | sample MGYA00249841_ERZ761562 | MGnify/ENA primary metagenome ERZ761562 (study PRJEB28883, sample SAMN05720200) | activated sludge metagenome | isolation source: Anaerobic digester | place: Japan... | reverse complement strand
ACAACTCTTGCCGCCCATAACCCCCAAACTGCGCCGTTACTTTGTCAATTGACCGCTTTTCTTGCCGTTGCCTAAATCGCTGATCCATTTTGCTTGTAATTCGCCACGCTTGCGTTGAGCGTGCGCGGCAAGGATGATGCGGGACAAATGGGCTGGTATTGCGATCGCCAATCAGTTTTGAGCAATTATGCCTATGCGCGCAATCTGTCAAGGGCCGCCCTGTTGAACATCCGCCATCCTTGCCGCATCCCACATTGATGTCCCTATTTATTCTTATGGGACTACGCTGCTTTTCTGCAATGAATAGCCAATTCGAATACCGTTCCTTGCCGTGGCGGCGTCCAAATATTGCCAAGGAGACTCTGGCCCATCAAGAATTCCGATAAAAAGCACAAAGTCTTTTTCGGGATCCAACGAACGAACCCATTGGATATAAGGGCAGTTTTGGGCCAGGGGAGACACTTCCTCCTCCATGAGACCCCATTCGGACACAGCGTCATAGTTGTCTTCCAGATTGATTTCAGGAATGGAAAAAGAAGCATTTTTGCAGATCACCTTATGTGCGGTGAGCCCTTTGGCCTCTGCCGGTTCGATTGTATATTTATTGAGCAAAGCGAGTTTTTCGTCTGTGGATGCTCCATCCTCGTACACTTCTTCAGCTTCTCGCCCAGGGTAATAATCGAGAAGGACGCCTGTGTCGGAAATTTTAACAAGGGCGATGATTCGCCAGTAAATGCCCATGTGCTTTCTATCAAGGACAGTCACTGCGATAGGAATCACCCATGAAAAGTTGTTTCGCAATGCCTTGTCATCCAATTGGGTTTGTTGGACAGAGAGGCCGTCTTGTTCATAATGACGCCTCGCCGCTTGGCTCGCAATTTGGATTGCGCGGTCCAGTGGGAGGCGGTCTTCGGGAGATGATTGACCAAGAACTGAGGATGGCGTCTCACATATTTCGCTCCATTTTTCCTCTGAGAATGGCAGAACGCCCCGCCATGCTTCCAATCCGGCGGCGCAATAGGTGCGTGTGTTCTGAATGTCATTATAGTGGAGTGTATGTAGAATGAGTATGGCATCTTCCGGCAAGGGTTCTTGGAGGGTGGAGGCATAAAAATGTGCCATAACGGTATTGCCATTCAACGGACCTCGATTTATGGACAACAGATCGTAGATCGCATACGAAAAGAGTCTGGGGTTTTCTTGGATTTTAAAAGAAACCAGTTTGCCGCGTGCCACAGATAATTCAGAGTGAGGCTTAGAGATGTCTTTTATGCCGATTTCCGACTTTATCTCCTGCCCCGTAGTGACAATGCAGTACAGCGCCGAAAAGGTGATGAGTAAGAAAGATGTTTTCATTAGATTCAGGCCTTTTACTGGTGTTGATGAAATAGATTTACCGGCAGTACTTAGAAATACCTATCTCAATGCTTTCTATATATTCTTTGATACCGGGAATGTCATCTGGATATCCTTGGGCGCATTCCAGTTCCTCTTTATGTGCATCGCATTCTGAGGCATCGTGATTGCTGGGGGGCGCGCCGGCAGCATAAGTCGTACATTTGTAGCATTTCGTCCTGCGGGGGTCACTTTTGTGTGTTTCTTCATGTCGTGTTATGCAAGTATCCATGACGGATGCGGGCCAGCCTTGTGGATAATTCTGCGGAAAGGTGCAAGCATACGGTTGCCCATTATAGCAGATGACATGACCCACCGTTAATGAAGATCGGGGCTCAAACGAAGAACAGGGATCGGCATCTTCTTCCGGGTTGTTAGTGAGTCTACACAGCTGACTTGGGGTTGTATTCTCAGTCTTGCAGCATCCCTGTTTTGTTGGATCGTACACTTCTTTATCACAACAACATTTCTCAGTGTATAAATGCCGGGGCTTTCCGTTGCAACAGTCATACCAGTTGGGATCTATGGGCTGTCCCCCACAACACTTCCAGTTCGCGCCAGAAGGCGCCTTTCCTAGTTCTTGGGTACCATCCTTTTTACTTCCCACTTCTCCCTTGCCGTCGCATTCCTTGCAGGTGTAGTCCGTGGTGTCGCCGGCGCATCTATTCGGTGTGGTACCACGAGGATAGAGAACCCACTTGCCGGTGCCGTCGCCGTAGGCTTCCCACTCCTTGCAGGGATAGCAGTTGGTCGGTGATTTGTGGTCTTTTTCTGGTTCCATTTCTTGTTCCATCTTCGTGTGGGTGGGGGCGGGGGCGGAGCCGGGCGTCCAGACGGTGGTCCAAGTCTGGGCGGAGGAGGCCCCTGTCCAGAGGGCGAGTGTCAGGAATAATAGCGGCCATGGGCGATGCGGGATCATGGGTTGTCTCCAGTTTGCAGGGTTCCGGTGATGGAGCAAGTCAGCATCGGGGCGTGGGGATGGTCGGTGTGGATGCGTAAGGATTCGTTGATGCGTCCGGCGGGCCAGGTGGCGGGGATGGTGAGGGCGAGGCGGTAGGAGCCGATAATATCAATCTATGACCCCTTCCTTTCTCGGCTCATTGAGGTCAAGTGGTTCGATAGACAGCGCCTCCAACTTCTGAATATAATATTGGATATTGTTTTGCAGATGCTCATTCAGCAGCGGAATGATGGCTTTGAGCCGAGGAATCGCTTCAATGGCTTGCAGGCGATAAAGTGCATTGAATGCCTTTGGGAGAAGTATTTCAGCTTCGTGTTTTTCTGCCGCGTTGGATTGCTCAAGCAATGACACTGTTGTCTCAATAAAGGTTAGGATGGCTTCTGTGGCAGAGGCCTTATTTACAACTTGAAAATCGGGCAAATATGCCAGGGCCATAACCTTTTCCGCGCTGAAATCCGCATGTTCAAGCCGGTTTGCCACAAATTCAAATCCAGAGGGATCATTGAGTTTTGCCAGTAGTGCTGCGGCCTCCAGTCCGTACAGGTAATCACCTTGGAAAGCAGGCTGAGCAGTTGATAGTTGTTGAACAATCCCCTTAGCTGTTCTTACCGCCGCGTCTGGATCACATCCGACAAGGGCCTTGGCGGCAGCGATGCGGATCGCAAAATCCGGATCGCGGGATGCCGTGAGCAAGACGTCGGCATGCGGTCCTGGATTCTCTCCCAGGGTTTCAATACTGAATACGCGTACGATGGTGCTTGCCGTTGTGTTGGTGGCAACAGATGCGGCAACATATTCATCCCCGGTGATGGCGGGATCAATATTGATTGTCAATACCCCATTATTATCAGAAATGCCGGACAAGTCCATACCCAAGCATGAAAAAGAAATGGCCAGCATCAGCACACCAGAGAGCATTAGTGATTTCATATTCGTTCTCCGTATTGGATCATGGGCAACTCCAGCCGTTTGTGGCCGCCAGTTGTTGGATTTGATTAGCGAGATCCTGAAGACAGGCCGCTTCGGCCTGGTATGCGTCCGCTTCGCCGCGATCCGGGATGCCCCATGCAGTAAGAAAATTCCGATAATATTTCAACATGATGGCCGCTACATCATGAAGCATGGCAGCTCTTGCCTGGCTTTCTGTGCGAGTCGTTTCGCAATCAAACGGAGCAGAGACTCGCGAAAGATCGTCTAGAATCATATCCCAGAACATGTCCCATTCTGTTTCAAGTTGGTCAATATGAACATTTTCGTGAGCCTGAATACACTCCTCGAAACAAAAGTCAGCAGGTTGAGGTATCCCGGGCGATGGAGCCGCTCCTGGGTTTATATCATCGATGCGCGCCTGGATGGCATTCGAAATGGCACAGTAGTTGCCTTGATTGACATTGTTGATCGAGTGGATGGTTTGCTTACACCGACCGGGGCATGATCCTTCAAAATACTCCAAAGTTATGGAATTTACGACGGGTATCCAAATGCAGTTCTGGCGACATATTGTTACATCGGGCATAGGTATTGGGTAACTGGCCGGTGCGGTGCAGCCCAGAGCAAACGGATCTGTGCATGGACAAGGGCCGTCTTTCGTGAATGAGACCGTTGGCGATGGCGATGGCGATGGGCAATTGTCGGGATAATGGATGCACTCGCCACCTTCACAGCAATGACATGAACCGCATGCCGTGTATTCTCGTTTGTTCTGTACGCCACCTTTTCCATCGCATTCCTTGCAGGTATAATCGGTATCATCCCCATCACATGGGATGGGTTCTGTGCCTTCAGGATAATCTACCCACTTTCCTCTCCCGTCGCCGTAGTCTTCCCACTCTTTGCAGGGTTAGCAGTTGGTTGGTGATTTGTGGTTGCCAGCCTTGACGATCACTTTTGTGGCGGGGGCGGAGTCGAGTGTCCAGACCGTGGTCCACGTCTGGGCGGAGGAGACTCCGGTCCAGAGGGCGAGTGACAGGGCGAATAGCGGCCATGGGCGGTGCGGGATCATGGGTTGTTTCCAGTTTGCAGGGTTCCGGTGATAGAGCAAGTCAGAATCGGGACGTGCTGCACACCTTTGACTTGGCCGGTTTACTCGGGTTGTTCATGCCTTCGTAAAGGCTTAAAATCGGGACGTTCGCGAGAAAAAAAGGCGGCGACTCCTTCGCCGTCGTGGTAATAACGGTTGGGCTTTGGCTCGTAATCGATGAGTATATTTCCACGATCGTTAACCGTCACGGTGTAATCGTAAAGCTGGCCGTCTTTGAGGAAGCAGGCATTGACAACCCACTGAAATGGGATTCGCCGCAGGAACCAGATATAGATGTCTTGCTCCGTTATGCCCCTCTCCGCAAGAGATTTTGCCAGCACCGCATATATTTCGTCGCGAGTGAGTCGGTCGGCCGGCGGGACTTCCGCCAATTCCACGTTGCTCTTTTCAAGGATGGCCTTCCACGCCTCGGGAGAATAGGGCAGGATGCCCCGCCAGGATTCTTCGCCCAACACCCGATAGGAATGTTGCGGCACGAACTGCTCCCAGAACCCATTGTCCAGAATCAGAATGGCGTCGGGGGGCAAAGGCCCCTGCGCCGTGCGAAGAAGGAAACTAATTGGTATGGCGTTGGTGGAGATAACCTGCCCGTTTTCGTTCTTGCTCGTATTGGAGATTGCCGAGTCAAGCTTGCCACGGCCGATTTCGATGATTTCATATCTTACATAGCCCCTCGATATTGGTTTAAGCTGCTCTCCCCTCCGGCTGTCGGTTTCCGGAAGTAGCCGCCCGTGTATGATGAGGATTTCGGCAGAAGCGATGGAGGTGGCCAAGAAAACCGCCACTAGTGAATAGTAGCAGTAGTGTTTCAATTGCATGGCATTTGTACCCTTTCGTATTGTATCCCTTGATCGTCTATTCCGCCCCAACAATGGTATTCGTGGAGCATCTTGTCTGTGGCATCATCTATTGCTTTTTGGATCGTCGCCTTATGGTTGTCAGAAGCCGCATTCAACAGATCGTTCAGGCATAGGAGCGTGTCATAATAAGCGCAGCATTCTTCCTTCCTTTGAGTTTCGGCATCCGCAAAGTCGCCGATGCCGGTGCCGCAGGGAGGGCATTGGATGGGTGAATGGTCTTTGTGGTATTGCTCGTGTCGTTGGACGCATTTGTCGATGCCAGCATTTTTCCAAGCTTGTGGAATATTGTCTGGGGGGACGCAGGGATAAGTTTCCTCGAAAATACAGACGATGAAACCTTCGGGTCCGAAAACCGGATGGAATTGGCGTGGATGTTTTTTGCGGAAATCATCATTTCCTATTGCCCATTCGCATGGGTCGGTCCCTTTGGGCGGAACTTCCACGCATATGCCATCACAACATTTGCCGGGTTTGTCATCGCCGGCATCGCATTCGGTACCGTCCGGATAATCTACCCACTTTCCCCCGCCGTCGCCATAGGCTTCCCACTCCTTGCATGGGTAGCAGTTAGTTTCAGAGTGGTGGTCTTTTTCTGGTTCCATTTCTTGTTCCATCTTCGTGTGGGTGGGGGCGGGGGCGGAGCCGGGCGTCCAGACGGTGGTCCAAGTCTGGGCGGAGGAGGTTCCGGTCCAGAGGGCGAGTGACAGGACGAATAGCGGCCATGGGCGGTGCGGGGTCATGGGTTGTTTCCAGGTTGCAGGGTTCCGGTGATGGGGCAAGTCAGAATCGGGGCGTGGGGATGGTCGGTGTGGATGAGGATGTGAAGGGCCAAAGGTCATGCTTGATAAATATTGAAATACGCAACCCTTTCTCTATTTCCTCTCCTAAAACTGCCCTCTTCTCCTTCTCTCTACGGCTGATCCTTCACAGTGTTATCTCTGGCCCCATTTGTTCCAGACCCCGTATGTAGTATTGCAGGCTCCACAGCGACTGGGGAGTTAAGGCGGGTTCCCACTGTTTCATTCGGGGCAGCGCATCCACAGCCCGAAGTTTGTAAAGACCATTGAAGGCTTCGGTCAGATGCCGTTCGGTGCGTTTTCTCTGCTCTTCAACCTGTAACAGAGGAAGAACCTTCTCTATGTATTTGATGAATATTTCGCGAGGTTGCAGTTCAGGGAAACGGCCAAACTCAGAAAGACTTACCAGCGCCATATACTGGTCGCTCGGCCAATTGGCATTAAAGAGTTGTTCAACGACATATTGAAATCCAGAGGGATCGCCTAGACGTGCCAGCAATACAGCGGAACGAAGGCCCGGTGAATGCCTGACGGTGGGGCCCGAAGCGGCACCAGATAACGCTTCAATGATCTGTTTGGCTGCCCATTTGGCTGTGTCTGGATCGACTTCCTCCAAGGCCTCCGCCGCCATTATACGGATGTCGAGATCAGCATCACTCGCCAGAACTCGCAAAAGCTCTTCGTTCTGATATGGATGATTTGTTATGTTAGACATGGCAAGAGCTCGATGGTAGAACGGGGCAGATGTATTGGTCACAATCGCGGTGGCAAGATGTATGTCCGCAAGTATTGACTCTTCGTATGAATTGGATGCCTGACTAACAGACAGAATGTCTTGTGGATATTCTGCAAAGCAACTCGATACTACCAAAAGAAAAGGGAAAATAATCGTAAATGTGTGCATATTGTGTCTCCTATGATATTCAGGGACAATTCTGATCGGTTCCCATGTGTTGGATTTGTGAAAGCAACTCTTTCAGGCATAATCCTTCAGCCCAATATGCGGACGGCTCAAGATCTTGAGAGTGCCATTCTGTTCCGCGACTCCCGTTTTAATTGCATCCAGCATCTTATGTTCGGTGCCGTGACAGGAGGTGAACAGGAAAAGAAGTTCTGCAAACTTGTTGACGAAAACATCTGTTTCTTCTGGTGATATGCGCCGGATTAGAAAAGTGTTGTATTCGTTCCCAATCTGGCCCATCCGCGCTTGAAAAGATAATTCTTTCCCGGGAACCCAGTCGTAGACTTCGACGTAGTACATTTCTCCTATTGAAAGAAATGGGACACCGCGCACGGAACCATGGAACCCAAGCTTGGTTAAATCGGTTTGGAACGCACCAGACAAGTACAAGACAACATCGGAAAACGGAGCCTCGATTCGAAGCGATGTGCCTTGGGCGCGAGAGATGCTTTTTGCCATGAAATAGACGGTCGGGAGACCAACCAATGCCAGAAGAACAAACGTGACGATTCTGAGGCGCTTGTTCATGTCTTTGTGTCCCGAACGCAAGGCGAATATTTTGTCAGGTTGTTTCCAGATTCCTTCACGTTATGAGTTAGGGCAAGTCGCCCCATTTATTATAAGATTCAGTTCTTATCTTCGCCTCCATCGTGCATATCAACTCTTATGATGTTTACCTCCTGGCGATCTTTTTCAGGAGTATCAGGGTCTGCTATCCCGGTAATCCATGACAAGCATGCCCAATTATGCACGCTAGCAATCTGAACTGGCCGCAGTGGGAAGCCCGGGGCGTATTCTAAATGTCCACATTTATCACCATTCTCATTATACCGATTGATTATCATTGCAAAGTCCCAGATCCTTTCGCTTTCTCGCACATCTTTAAGCAACCAGCCGGTTGTCAATATATCGCCGGACTCCAATCTGGCAGCATTGAATTTTGTTAACGTGGGGACAATACCGCTTGACGTGGTCTGTTGCCGGGCGTTTTCTATGCGCTTTTCAGACAAAATAGCAAGTTCTGCGTTACGTACTTCGATCCATGTATCTATGTCGAAGCCCTGTGCCCTATCGTAGAGCACAGCGATATTCCCTCCCTTGAGATTTAGAACAGTTGCTTTGCGACCCTGCATCGATATTTTGTTTATTATATCCCCAGTATAGGTACATTTAAGTATACATATTTGCGAGGCCCCCCCCATGATATCCAAACGCGGCTCTTTTCCCAGCGCCAATGATACAATGATTTCCCCATTATCCAATAGCGTTGCAGAGCCTATTGCCTCGTTGGTTCCAAAATCGTATTCACGGGCCCATATGCGTTTGCAGTCTTCATCCACCATCATCATCCAGCCGTCTTCGTTGTTGATGTTATCGATATTCGCCACCTCCTTCTTTATGCTTCCGAAAATTAGAGTATTACCACCCGGGACAGGAAGAATACCTTCGACAAACAATGCAGATGGATACCACGGCGTACTCACCGTTTGGACACTATTTGTATTATCCACTTGATTTTCTATTTGGGACTCTAAATCCGCGCTCGAAATGATCTGACCGTTTCGACTTAAATTTATAATCTGGGGCCGATAATTACGACCGAGGCCGATCATGGTCAAACTGCCGTTAGAGGATCCTGCAATAGCGGATATTTCTTCGATATCCGTAAGTGGCGACGATATATTTGACGGAAAAGCGCTTCCAAATGCTTGGGATTTATCCGCAATCTGCGAAATAGAGCCGTCATTTGCGACGTCGTGAATAGTCCATTTATTAACTCTTGCATTCCGTGCCGTTGACTTCCAATTGATTGCAAGCCAGATATGGTTGTCAGCCGACGAAGCTAATACAACGCTTCGAGGCCAGACAGCGGCATCAACGATTATTCTTTTCCAGGGCACAGAAAGAGGCTGAACCATATCCTGAGCAAGTGATAACCAAGCAAAACTGACGATCAGCAAAATTACTAGTATTTTCATTTCATTCTCCAAGATTACACCCGCATATATCAATCACAACAGTAGCATCCTTCGACCTGTGCGTCATGATATGCGTCGCCCCCACCAAGCCGCACTCCCAAAACATATGCGTCGGCATAGAACCTACAATTCATACGATCCCACCACGGCGCAGCATTACACACATCACCTAAGCAGGCTTCAAGCACATCGTCGCATTCATTCTTGGGCATCTGGCAAGTTCTGTAATTTACATCATGTTCAATACAACAATCTGTAAAATCAAAGCCACCCGGATGATCGGGGTCGTTGCCGACAATCGGTTGTAAGTTGTCTGGCACGCTGCAAGCAGGTGTTGTGTGGCCGGGCGTATAATCTGGCCGTGTAATCAACTTGGGACACGCTTGTAAATCCGCCCAATCAGTAAGAGGGCGTCCTGTTGTACATACGCCATCCTTGCAGCATCCCGCGTTGATGGAGCTTGTTGAACAGTCGGTGCCATTCTCTTTATTTCGTACTTCTCCCTTGTCGTCGCATTCTTTACAGGCATAATCGGTTTCATCGCCATCACATTGGATGGGTTCTGTGCCTTCAGGATAATGCACCCACTTGCCGGTGCCGTCGCCGTAGGCTTCCCACTCCTTGCAGGGATAGCAGTTGGTCGGTGATTTGTGGTCTTTTTCTGGTTCCATTTCTTGTTCCATCTTCGTGTGGGTGGGGGCGGGGGCGGAGCCGGGCGTCCAGACGGTGGTCCAAGTCTGGGCGGAGGAGGCCCCTGTCCAGAGGGCGAGTGTCAGGAATAATAGCGGCCATGGGCGATGCGGGATCATGGGTTGTCTCCAGTTTGCAGGGTTCCGGTGATGGAGCAAGTCAGCATCGGGGCGTGGGGATGGTCGGTGTGGATGCGTAAGGATTCGTTGATGCGTCCGGCGGGCCAGGTGGCGGGGATGGTGAGGGCGAGGCGGTAGGAGCTGGGGGAGACCGGCGTGACCGCGACGGTAAGATTGGGATGGGTGACCTCGATGGAGAGAAGTTGGAAGGGGGTCTGATTTTCGGAATGGAGCGAAAGAGTTCGGGTAATGGATTGCCCTTGGGGGGCGGAGAAAAGTAGGACGGCGGAGGGGGTCAACGTGAGGTATTGGACGGCGGTTCCCTGGATGTGGGCCTGCCTGGAGGGGGCATCCGGATCGTTGGAGGCGATGGTGACGCGCTGGTGTTGGGGGCCGCTGCGGTTTCTGAGGGAAAGGGTGGCGGTTAGCGGGGTTTCTTCTCCGGGAGCAAGTTCGCGTTTGTCCAGGCGAGAGGTGGTGCAACCGCAACTGGTGCGGACATGGTTGATGTGGAGGGGTTCATCGCCAGCGTTGCGGAGGGTAAAGGTGGCCTGAACGGATTCACCGGAGGGTACCTCGCCGAAATCGAACGTCTCGGGATTGATGATCAGTTTTGGGGCGGCAGAGAGCGGTTGGAGCAGAGTCAAGAGGGTAAACAAAGCGTAGCCAGTTGTGCGCAGGGAGGTCATGGGGCAGCCTGTCGTTGCTTGAGTTGGGTGCAGAGGCGCTGGAAGTCGGCAATGGCGGGTTGAACGAGGTGGGGGGCCTCGGTGAGGATGTTCATTTCGATGCTGCCGTAGGTGCCGGAAAGGGAGAGGTTGGAGCTGCCGAGCAAAAGGATTCGTCCGTCGATGATGACGAGTTTTTTATGGAGGGCTTTGTTGGTGCCGCTCCAGAGGAGGGTTTGGATGCCGTCGCCGGAGAGTTGGGCGGCGAAATTGGCATTGGCGCGGCGCATGGCGGGCGGCGAGGCGGTGCTATTTTCGACGAGGATGACAACCTCGACGCCGGCAGCGGCTTTTTCGCGGAGGGTAGCGTAGAAATCTTTGATGGGAGCGGCGCGGCTGTCGCTGAAGTAGTAGGCGGAAATCCAGATGGAGTTAGTGGCCGAACGGGCGGCTTCGAGGAGGGCTTTGCCGAAGGGTTCGGCGGCGAGGAGGCGAACTTCGGCGGGGGCGGGGGCTTTGGAGAGATTTCGGGCGACGGAGTCGAGGCCGAGGAGTTTGGCGGCCTGGGCTGGATCGGCATAGAGGACGTAAGCAGTGGCTTCGCGGGGAATGCGCTGGATTTGGGTGGGGGCCCCCGCCGGGATGAGAACATATCCGGCGGAGGTTTCCTGAATGAGGCGACCGGAAAGCTCGCGTCCGTTGCGGAGGAGAATCAGGTCGGAAGGGTTGGTTTGGGCTAGGCCGAAGGTCGCCCGAGCCAACAAGAGGAGTGAAAGGAGGGAATAGCGGAGGCTCACGGCATTTCCTCCGGTTCGAGCTGATCGAGGAGGGTGTCGCGTTCCTTGCCGGAAGTGTTTCCCAGTTGCCGGAGGGTGCGCAACTCCTCCTGCCAAAGCGCAGGGGTGCGCATGTCGCGGATGGATTCGCGGTTTAGGATATGGTCGGCCAGCCGCCGATCCTGTTGGGGCAGGACGAGCAGGACGCCGGATTCAGTGACTTTTTGGCTGGAGAGGGCGCCTTCGGACCAATTGTGGGAGCCGATCAGGACTTTGGCAAGGTCCACGACAACGACTTTTTCATGCAGGGGGATGGTGGGGATATGCAAGCGGACATCCACGCCTTTGGCGCGGAGATTTTCGGCCCAGTCCAGATGGATTTGGTTCATGGTGACGGCTTCGGACAGGGGCATGTGGAGGACCAGATGGACATAGACTCCGCGTTGAACAGCCTGCGCCAGAGCGGCGGTGAGTTGGTTGAGGTTGGGTTGGTCCTTTTGGGGCTCGCCCATGACATACATGGAGGCAAGGACCGATTGATGGGCATTTCGGATCAGGTCCAGCAAGGCGGGGAGGTATTCTTCGTCGGCGAGATAGCGGGCGGAGGCGGAAAGAAGGAGGTCTTCGCTGGCGACGTCTTGAAGGCCAGACGGCCAGTTGGTGCGGGGACCGGTGGGTGGCAAGCCGATGGGGAATTCGGCGGAGGCCGGGGCATTGGATGGTGCTGAAACCGAAAGAGAAGCGGGTTGGAAAGGGGTTGCGGCGGCATGGAGGGTGTCGAAGTGCCGGGTATAGGCGCGCGCCAGATCGGCGGACTCAATGAGAACCAAATCCTCGATGTTGTGCGCGAAGGCGGATTGAGACCAGTTGGCGGAGCCGGTCCAGACCTGCGCTTCGTCCAGGACAAGCGTCTTAAGATGCATACTGAACTTCTCGTTGCCCAGCCAATTCACCTGCACCCCGGCGGCCACGAGTGTTTCCAGCACGGTTCGCGAAGAAGAGTCGAGCATTCCGGAATCGACAAGCAGGCGAACGGGCACTTTGCCCTCGGTTGCTTTTTGGGCGAGGGCCTCGACAAGCGTAGGTTCAACCAGCAGATACATGGCGACATCCACCCGCTTCTGGGCGGCGTGAATGCGGGATAGAATGGTTTCGGATGCCAACAATCCGTTGTCGGGTTCGGAATCAGAGGAGAAGAAGACGCGGGCGGATCGGACGGAGCTGAAGCGCTGGAGCCGCGGGGCGGCATATGTCAGCGTCGGGGGTTTACTTTGGGAAAGCTTGCTGGGCTTGGACTCGAAGCGTTCGGAGTCGTCAAGGCGGGGGGCATGATAAAGTTCGGAAATTGGCAGCAAACGATCCATACGCGCACGATAGGCTTGAGCAAGGGCCGGGGATTGCAGAAAGAGAGAATCCTCGACATTGTTTTCGAATCCGCGAACCGTCCAATTGGCTGCTCCGGTGATGACAACGCCGTCGTCCACGACGGCGCACTTGAGGTGCATTTTGCCGTCGGGCACTTGGACCACGTAGACCTCGACGCCGTTTTGGGCAAGCCGGTCCAGAACATGACATTCAGCGGGAGCGGTGGAGGCGGGGTCCATGAAGCAGCGGACCTTGAGCTTTTGCTTGGCCGACAGGAAGCAGAGGGTGTCGATCAGATTGGTATGGCTTAGGAAAAATGGCGCGACATCTATGCGCCGCTTGGCGGAATGGAGCGTTCGGATAATTTCAGAAAGAGAATCCCCCTGAGGGGAGAAGGTGACCGAGACGCCGCGGACATCCAGAGCCGTCGCGGCAAGAGAAGAAATTGGAAGAAGCAGGGAGGTGATTAGGAAAGAAACATGCCGCGCTATACGGCTTGCGAGATGCCGAGATGCCGAGATGCCGAGATGCCGAGATGCCGAGATGCCGAGATGCCCAAAATCATGCAATAGTTGTGGGCAAAAGAATTTGATTTTGCAAGATAATCAACATTAGGATTTCGTTAAAATAGGAGATAATTGTTTTGCAAAGATTGTTCATAAATCCGTCGGGCTGTAGAAAAATACATCAGCGGCGACTTGGGGCTTTTCTTGGTTGTAGAATCCCAAAACGCTTGCGTTGGGCGCGGGCGGCAAGGATGATGCGGGACAAATGGCGGAGCGTCTCCTAGAAGTGAAAGATTTGCGTGCGGGGTTCGCGACGCCGGAAGGTTTTGTGCGGGCCGTGGATGGGGTGTCGTTTGAGATTCGCCGTGGCGAAGTGCTGGGGCTGGTGGGAGAATCGGGCTGCGGCAAAACGGTGACGGCGCTGACATTGCTGCGGCTGCTGCCGCGCCCGCCGGCGGTGATCGAAGGCGGGCAGGCGTTGTTCCACGGGCGGGATTTGCTGACGATGCCCACCGAAGAATTGCGGACGATCCGTGGCGGTAAAATCGGGATGATTTTTCAGGAGCCGATGACGGCGCTCTCGCCATTGCACCGCATCGGCGACCAGTTGGCGGAAACCGCGCGGCTGCACCGCAGGCTATCCGCGGCGGAGGCGTGGGCGCTGGGGCTGGAGTGGCTCAAGCGCGTGGGCCTGCCGGATGCCGCGCAGCGGATGAAGGATTATCCGCACCAGCTTTCCGGCGGGATGCGCCAGCGGGTGATGTTGGCGATGACGATGTTGCCGGAGCCGGAGTTGATCATTGCGGATGAGCCGACCACCGCGCTGGATGTGACGATCCAAGACCAGATTTTTGATTTGTTGCTGAAGTTGCGCGGTGGCGAGACGGCGGTGCTGCTGATTACGCACGACATGGGCGTGGTGTGGGAGGTGTGCGACCGGGTGCACGTGATGTATGCCGCGCGGCTGGCGGAAAAGGGCACGCGTGAGCAACTGTTTTCGACGTCGGCGCATCCGTACACGCGGGGGCTGTTGGCGGCCATGCCGCGCTTGCATGGCCGAGCGGAGCGGTTGCCAGATATTCCCGGCCAGTTGCCGTCGCTGCGGAATCCGCCGCCGGGCTGCCGGTTTGCGCCGCGTTGTCCGCTGGCGCGCGCGGTGTGCCGGCAGCACGCGCCGGCACTGCGCGAGTTGGGCGGGGGGCATGAAGTGGCCTGCTGGGATGGCATTTGGGATCAAGCGCCGGGAGCGGAACATGGCTAGCCGCGCGCCTCGTTTCAGTTTGGTGAACCTTGGTTGCCCAAAGAATACAGTGGATTCCGAGGGGATTCTCGGCAGCATGGTTTTGGCGGGATTTCAGTTGGTGGATGATCCGGCGACGGCCGACATCTGCCTGGTGAACACGTGCGGATTTTTGGCGGCGTCGCGGCAGGAGGCCGCGGGGGTGTTGGCGGAATTGGCAGCGCAGCGCGGTCGCCGGCGCCGCCCGCTGCTGGTGGCGTTGGGGTGCATGGTGGAGCGGGCGGGGGGGGCGCCGACGCTGGCAGACGGGTTGGCGGCAGCAGACGCGCGGGTGGGCTTTGCCGATTATGTGAAGTTGCCAGAGATTTGCCGCAACCTGCTGGCGGGGAAGAGAGCAGCAGCGCGCGCCCGCGGTTACACCGGGCGCACGTTGCCCAAGACGTATCTGGCGTGGTTGGATCGTCCGCGCCTGCGCATCGGCTCCGTGGCCGCGGCTTACTTGAAGGTGGGCGAAGGTTGCTCGAATTGCTGCGCGTATTGTTCGATTCCGCTGATCCGCGGCCGGCGGGCCAGCCGGCCATTGGCCGCGGTGGTGAAAGAGGCGCGAGAACTGGTGGCCAGCGGCGCGAAGGAACTGAACCTGATTGCGCAAGACACCACGGCCTATGGCGTGGATTGGGCGGGCCGGCCGCAACTGGCGCGGCTGTTGCGTGAGCTGCTGGCCATGCCGGACGATGTGTGGTTCCGCATTCTGTATGCGCACCCCAAGCATCTCTCGGCGGAGGTTCTCGCGGTGATGGCCGGCGACGCGCGGGTGTGCCCTTATTTGGATTTACCGTTGCAGCACGTCCATGACCGGATGTTGCGACGGATGGCGCGTGGTTATGACCGCGGGCGCGTGGATGATGTGTTGCGGATGATCGGCCACGCGCTGCCCAACGCGGCGCTGCGGACCACGTTCATTGTCGGCCATCCGGGCGAAGGCGATGCCGAGTTTTGCGAGCTGCTGGAGTTTGTGGAGCAGGGGCATTTTGATCATGTGGGCGTATTTTGCTGGTCGCCGGAACCGGGCACCGCCTCCACGGCCATGCGCGAGCGCGTGCCGCCGGAGGTAGCCGAAGAACGCCGCGCAGCTTTGCTAACCGCGCAGGCCGCGGTTTCCGCCCGACGCCTGCGGGCGCGGCTGGGACGGGAAACGCGCCTGCTACTGGAGGAAAAAATCAAACGCGGCTGGCGCGGGCGTACACCATGGCAGGCGCCGGAGGTGGATGGCCACACCACGTTGGTTGGAAGCCGGCGCGGGTTGCAGGCCGGTGATTTTGTGACGGCCCAAATTGTGCACACCGATGTCTATGATTGCCGCGCGCGGCAGGTGATGCCGTGAACCGGGTCAGTTGTTGGCGCCGCCGGGGAGCGGTGATGGGTCTGCTTTGCCTGCTGGCTGTTGCAGCGCGCGCGGAGGAAATCGCCGATACCACACCCCCCGCAATAGCAAAGCCGGAACGGTCGCGCATCCTGCGGTTGAACCTCGAAGAAATTTACTATTTGCAGGGCTTGGAACTGGAGGAGCAATCCAGCCACGAGCATGCCGTAATCACCCGCGAGAACAACGTGACCTCGTGGCTGGACCGGCAGCATGGCCGGCTATTCCGCTGGCTGGACAACCGCGTGCGCTGGGTGGACATGGCTTGGCTGGGCGAAAAGCGGGCCTATGATCCGGAGCTTTCCACCTTCCGGCTTTCCACGATGACGCGCGTGGGCGGGCGCAGCAGCGAAAAGGAATTTGACATCAAGGTCCGCTTCCGCGGCGATTTCGCATTGCCGGCGTTGTCCCACCGGCTGCACGTATTTCTGGACAACGTGGGGCGCGAATCGCTGCCCGGTAAAGACCCCATGCAACAAGACTCCAATACGCGGCTGGGGATTCGCGCGATGCTCAAGACCCTGAAGAACAGCGAGCTATCCGCCAATGGCGGTTTGCGCTGGCGGCGCTCGCATCCGGTGGCTTATGCGGGAGTGGATTGGCGCTACGCGCGGCCGGTGGGCGACGCGGTGTACGCTTTTACGCCCCGCGTGGTGTACTACACCGATGATGGGTTTGCCCAGCAGGCGATCATGACGTGGACGCGGCAGGTCGGCGAGCGCAAGATTTTCCAGGTGCGGCTGGGTGAGCGGTCGGCGGAGAACATGGACGGCGTGGAGTTCGAGCAAAGCCTGCGCTTTGCGTGGTTGAGGAGCGGGCGGGGGCGCGGGTGGGTGGCGCAGGCGAGCGTGTTCCCCCATCTGGAAAGCTCTGACTGGTATTGGGATGACTCGTTGATCAATGTGGCTTGGCGCGATGCGCTGTATCGCAAGTGGATCTATTACACTATTATTCCGCAGCTTCAGTTCCCGAAGGAAGACCAGTATGAGCCGCGACCGTCGTTGCGGATCGGGCTGGACATTCTGTTCGGGGGGCGCATCGGCGAACTGTTGTCCCATTGAGTCTGGGCCCGCGGGGGGGGGGCGGAAATCATGCGATTTTGGCGGGTTCATGTTTGACAGGGGGCGGTGAATCCCCTAGGCTCCCGACGTTCGATAGTTAGAAAAGAAACAAGGAGAAACGTTTTACTATGAACGAAAGCACACTTCTTTTTGCGGCTTTGGGTTCGGCGGTATTGGCGTTGGCGTTCGCTTGGTGGCGTACGCAATGGATCAACAAACAAGATCCAGGCACGGCACGGATGCAGGAAATCGGCGCGGCGGTTCGCGAAGGCGCCATGGCTTTTCTGCGGCGTGAATACAAGGTGCTGGCCATTTTCGTCATTGTGGTGGCGGGCCTGCTGGCCTACCTGAACGTCAAGGTGACGGGGCAGAAGAATCTGTCGCTGGTGGCGCTATCGTTTGTGGTCGGCGCGCTTTGTTCGGTGCTGTCCGGCTATTTCGGAATGCGCGTGGCCACGGCGGCCAATATGCGCACCACGAACGCGGCCCGCAAGGGTCTGCCCGAGGCCTTGGCCGTGGCGTTTGCCGGCGGCTCGGTCATGGGAATGTGCGTGGTGGGCCTGGGCCTGCTGGGCCTGACCGGCCTGACGCTGGTGTATTTCAAGATGTTTGGCACCGAAAATGAGATGCTCAATGGCACGGTGCTGCCGATTCTGACCGGCTTCTCGATGGGCGCCAGCTCGATTGCGCTGTTCGCGCGCGTGGGCGGCGGCATCTATACCAAGGCGGCGGATGTCGGCGCGGACTTGGTAGGCAAAGTCGAAGCGGGCATCCCTGAAGACGATCCGCGCAACCCGGCCGTGATCGCCGACAACGTGGGCGACAACGTCGGCGATGTGGCCGGCATGGGCGCCGACTTGTTCGAGTCCTATGTGGGTGCCATCGTGGCGGCCATGGTGCTGGCGGCGGTGTCCTCCATTCCGGCGGGCGCCAAGGGTTCGGAAATGAATCTGGTGATGCTGCCGCTGCTGTTGGCGGGCGTGGGCATTCTGTTTTCGATTCTAGGCACATTCATGGTGCGCACCCGCGAAGGCGGCAACCCGCAAAACGCGCTGAACGCGGGCTCGCTGAGCGCGGCGGTGCTGACGGCCGCAGCGTCGTATGTGGTGATTGCCAAGTTTGCGCCGTCGGCCTTTAGCGTGGCCGCGCTACCGGGCATGGCGGCCAAGGTGTACAACGCCAATGGCATTTTTTGGGCCACGCTGGCCGGTTTGGCTTCGGGCGTGGCGATTGGCTTCCTGTCGGAATACTACACCGCGGAAGGCAAGGGCCCCTCGAACCGCATTGCGGATGCTTCCTCCACCGGCGCGGCGACCAATATCATCGCCGGCCTCGGCAACGGCATGATGTCCACCGCGCTGCCGGTGATTGTGCTGGCGGCGGCCACCATGATTTCCTACATGACGGCGGGCCTCTACGGCATCGCCATCGCCGGCCTCGGCATGCTGGCCACCACCGGGATTCAACTGGCGGTGGATGCTTATGGGCCCATCGCGGATAACGCGGGCGGCCTCGCCGAAATGGCGCACCTCGAAAAGGAAGTGCGCCAGCGTACCGACAAGCTGGATGCCTGCGGCAACACGACCGCGGCCATCGGCAAGGGTTTTGCCATCGGTTCCGCTGCGCTGACGGCCCTCGCGTTGTTTGCGGCTTTCGGCCAGACCGTCAAGCTCGACAAGATTGACGTGATGGATCCGAACGTGACCGCCGGCCTGTTGATCGGCGCGATGATGCCGTTCCTGTTCTCCGCGTTCGCCATGCAAGCGGTGGGTCAGGCCGCGTTTGCCATGGTGGAAGAAGTCCGCCGCCAGTTCAAGGAGATCCCCGGCCTGCTGGAAGGCAAGGAAGGTGCGCGCGCCGACTACGCGCGTTGCGTGGATATTTCCACCGCCGCCGCCATCAAGAAGATGACGGTGCCGGCGCTGTTGGGCGTGTTGACGCCGGTAATCATCGGCTTTGTGTTCGGCACCAAGATGCTCGGCGGGTTGCTGGCGGGCGTGACGGTGTCGGGCGTGATGATGGCCCTGTTCATGGCCAACGCGGGTGGCTCGTGGGATAACGCCAAGAAGCACATCGAAGGCGGTTCACATGGCGGCAAGGGCAGCCCGGCGCACAAGGCGGCCGTGGTGGGCGACACCGTGGGTGACCCCTTCAAGGACACCGCCGGGCCGTCGCTGAACATCCTGATGAAGCTGATGAGCGTGGTGGCGTTGGTGATTGCGCCGATGCTGGTCAAGACCACGCCGCTGCTGGAGAAATTCCTCCATCGCTAACCGCCGGTCGGCGATCGGCCCCCGCGCTTGCCGCGGGGGCTTTTTCATTGGCTAGAGCATTTTCAGCAATGCGAGAAGGTTGCGTTCCTCAACCATTCCCGCCCGACAAAAGCAGCCGGTTGGATTGTGGGGCTGGAACGGTCGCAGACCTGCCAGCCTTAGTTCTTCTGATGCTCTAATACGTGTAGTAGAACTCGCGCACGATGCGCTCGCGTGGCACGCCGCGCTGACTCAGGATGTCGAACACATCCTTGACGGCGAACGGATTGCCGCTGAGGTAGTAGAAATCACGCACGCCAAGCTCGGTGTTGCGCAGATAATCGGTAATGCGGCCGCGGAGGGTGCCGCCATCCTCGCGCGAGACGCAGGTGACCAGCCGCGTGGGATCAATCCCGGCGGCCAGCGCCAAATCGGCCTTGCGGCGAACCCCGTGCACCACGAGATAGTCTGGGATGGTAAAGCTGCGCAGGAATGAGCGGAAGGGGCCGATGCCAATCCCGGTGGCCAGAAACACGTGCCGGCATTTTTCGTCGGCGCGGTAGAAAAACTCGCCGTAGGGGCCGGTCAAGTCGAGCTTGGCGCCGGGTTCAAGAGTCCGCAATAGCGGCGTGATGGTCCCCGCGCGGTTGCCCTTGATCATGAACTCCAAAAAATCATCCGCCTGCCCCGAGCAGATGGAAAAATCCTTGCTGCGCGCATAGTCCAGATGCAGCGCGATGCTAACATTTTGGCCGGGGATGAAGTCGTAGCCGCCGCGCGTGGTGCGCAGCAGGAAAGCCTCGCCGGCGAGCGGCTCCACCGCCACCACGGTGACGGTATGGCGGCGGTCGGTATCGGCGCTTTCGCTGTAGTTGTCGAAAGTTTCCACTTCGCCGGTGTGCTCGGGTTCGCGCAGATCGCCTTGCCGCGGGTCTTGGCCGACATCGAAGGGCAGTGGCAACTTGCCGCGTTCGATCTTGCGGCCGGCCATACTGCGCAGCTTGTTTTTGAGCACCCACGTGGCGGGATGGCGCAGATATTTTTTCATGACGGGCGCGGCGGTGCCGACCATCCAGCAATTCTTGGGGCAGGTGCGGACCAACGACCGCACTTTGTCGGCCTGCGGGCCATACCAAATGTCTTCGAACGATTTGACTTGCCGGATGTTGCCGAAACTTTCCTTCCAGTAGCGCTCTTCCAGCCCGTTGCACGGATAGACATCGCCGTAAGGTTCGATGAAGAAATTGACGGTGCCTGCCTCGCAGGGCAGGAGCCGCCGGTTGCCCTTGATGTAGTTGATCAACCCCAGATTGAAAAACGCCCGAAACCAGCTCTTGGGATTCCGTTCTTCCAGCAGCCGATCAATCAACTCGTAGAAATTGTTGCAGACTTCGTCCTGGTTGGTGATGACGTTGTCGTCTTTGTGGAAGTAGTACGAGTTATGGTAGGCGGCGGTGGCGAACTCCATCTTGAGATTTTTGGACAGCTCATACAACTCGAGCATATCGGCGCTGTTGTTGTTGGAGACCGTGATGCCGAAACCGATGTCCTTGATGCCCAACCGGCGCAAGCCCAACAGCGTTTTGAGCCCGCGGTCAAAGCCGCTGTCGCGCCCGCGCAGGTAGTCATTGATGGTGGAGAGGCCCTCGATGCTGACCCGGATGCCAATGCGCGGAAACTTTTCCGCCAGGGCGAGGATTTCATCCACCTGATAGCCCGAGGTGGAAATCACCACGCGTGGCGCTTTGCGGAAGCTGACCTCCACGATTTCGTCCAGATCGCGCCGGACGAACGGCTCGCCGCCGGTGATGTTGACGAACTTCAACTGTGGCAGAATCTCCAATTCTTCCGCGCGGATTTCTTGGGCGATTTCGGTCGGGTAGCGCCAGATGTTGCACATCTTGCACTTCATGCAGCAGCGGTAAGTGGTGATGATGGAGACATCCGTGGGGAGGGGGGCGCGGGGGGCGGGGGCGGTCATGTTGGTTTCTCCTTACGCTGGTTTTTGCCGGAGGCCGGGCCGGGAGGCTGGCGCAATGCGCGGGCCCGGCGGATGGCCGCCGGCCCGTGACGCGCGCGGATTTGATCTACGGCGTTGTCCAGTTTCTCCTTTTTGGTGCGAGTTTCAATGGGCAAATCAAATAAATCCAGTTGGCGGGGGGCCGTGGTCGTCACCAAGCCGGTCACGCCGAAGCCGATCAGGCGCACGGGCTGTTGGAGAACAATATCCTGAAACAGCGCGCGCGCAAGCGTCTGCAAATCCTGTTCGCTGCGCGTGGGCTGGGGGAATGGGCGTTGGCGGGTGAAGGTGTCGAAATCCTTCCAGCGCACTTTGAGCCGCCCGCCGGTGGCCAGCCGGCCATCGGCCCGCAGTCGCCGGGTCACGTCCTCCACCAGCTCGAACAGCACACTTTCGAGCGTAGCGCGGGATTTTTCGTCGCGCAAAAATGTGTGCTCGCGGGAAATGGTTTTTTCGCGGATATCCAGCTCGATTTCGCGCGGGTCTTCGCCGCAGGCCAGCGCGCGCAGGTGGCTTGCGCCGTGCGCGCCAACCACGCGTTGGAGTAATGCGGGCGAAGCATCCTGCACATCGCCGATGGTGTACAACCCGGCGCGGTCAAACGCCTGTTGCGTCACGCGGCCCACGCCCCAGAGCCGCGTGACCGGCAGCGGCCGCAAAAAAGCCAGAATGCCGGGCCGGTCGAACGGCAGCACGGTGAGGCCATCGGGCTTCTTGAACTCCGAGCCGAGCTTGGCCAGAAACTTGTTGGGCGCCACGCCGACGGAACAGGTCAGCGCGAGCTCGTTGCGGATGTCGTCCTTGATTCGCCGAGCGATGGTTTCGCCGGAACCGTAGAGGCGCTGCGAGCTGGTGACATCCAAAAACGCCTCATCAATGGAAAGCCCTTCCACATAGGGCGTGTAGCGCCCGAAGATGGCGAAGACTTGGGTGGACACCATTTTGTAGCGCGGCATGTCCGGCGGCACGAAGATGGCGTGCGGGCAGCGGCGGCCGGCCTCACGCGAAGGCATGGCGGAATGAATGCCGAATTGACGCGCCTCATAGGATGCGGTGGAGACCACGCCGCGCTCGTTCGGCGGCGAGCCGACCACCAGCGGTTTGCCGCGATATTCTGGATGATCGCGTTGTTCGATCGCGGCATAAAAAGCATCCATGTCCACATGTAGAAACACGCGCGGGGCCAATTCCGCGGGGCGGTTGTGGCCGGTGGGGGTCACCACTGCACCGGCTCGTTGGCCTCGGTATGGGCCGGGACGGCTTTGGTCGGCAAGCTCACGCGTGGCGCAAGGGCAGTCGGCGGCGCAACGGCAGGCGGGGGAGAAGGAGACGGAGCAGGCTTGGCTGGTTTGGCAGGTCTGGCGGGTTTTGTGGGCTTGCTTGGTTTGGCGGGGGGAAGTTCTGGCGGAGCAGCGGGTTCTGCCGGTGCGGCTGGTATCAGCGCGAGGGCCGGCATATCGCCCAAATCCAGCGTCATGGCAGGCAGACCGTCAATCGGCAGATTCCCCTTCATGAGCTTGGCGGTGATGAACAATTTTTCCGGATTGCCCAGCAGCGCGTACGGCACGTGCAAAATGAGCTCGTTTTGCGGGCCGGCCGTGACGGTGGCTTCGTGTGCGATTTTGCGGTCCAAATCCTGAACATCCAGCCAGCCATCCGCGCTGGCCCGGAGCTTGATCTTCGGCATGTCGCCAAACGGAGTGTCGGGGCGGTAGCCATAAAGCCGCACAACCAGCTCGGCGGGCTTTTCGATTGGGCGCTGGGTGTGGAACGTCAGCGTGAGATTGGCGCCATCGCCATCCAGCGCGCAAGCGCCCAACATGTTTTCCGCGTTGGCCAGCGCATTTTGTTCCGCGGCGGTTTGCTGCGCGATTTCGCGCCACGCGCCGGCGGTTTGGGCGAGCGTTTGGAAAAGCGCCAGATTGGGCCGATACTGTGCGGTATCCAGCGCCGGCACCTCGCGGCGGCCTTGGCCGCGCGGGAAGGACCAATCCGCTAGCTCGTGGAAGAGCTCCGTCTTGCGCACGAACAATTCCAAATAGGCTTGCGCCGGCAGAAATTGGCTGTGGTAGCGCCGCAGCGCGGCCAACTTGTTGGACACCTGGAACGGCGCGAGCGAATACTCCCACCACTGCCCGTCCTTGGCGAGGAAGGGGGGGGGCTCCGCCGGCTGTTGCGGTTGAAAACCGTTGGCTTCCGGCCAGCGCGCCAAATGCACGGGGCACGTGAGGACTTGCGGGCGGATGCCCTCCGTCATCAATTCCCACAATGCAACCCGCGCGAAAAAGTAGAGCGCGCGGTGGTCGGTGTTTTGGTCGGCCGGGTGTGGCAACAGGACATGGGTGGGTTGAAACTCGCGGATCACCTCTTGCAAATCGTCCAGAATATCTTCGCCGGCGAAAGCGGAGCCGGGCGTCAGGGCGAAATCGTAGGGCACGGTGTTTTCGCGCGTCACCGGCGAGCGGTATGGCGGCACGGTGCGCCAATGGTGATTCCAGATGTCGAGCGTGCCGGGATCCGGGTAGCCCAGGAAGACAATGTCTTCCTCCTGCAGGCCCAATTGGGTGGCCGCGGCCAGGGCTTCGCGATGGCGTTGGCCGCCGAACGCCTGCTCCGGCCCCGGCCGGAACGCGGGATGTCGCCGGGTAAACAGCGCGGCGATCTCGTTATTCTCGCCCAGCGTGAAAAAACAAATCTGCACGGGCACATCGAGATCGAGCGCTTCTTGGATGACGCCACCGGCGGCGAGGACTTCATCGTCCGGATGCGGAGCCAACACCAGCAAGCGCTCATCATCGCCCAGCAGCAGCGGTTCGTACGCACGCGCCAACGGCGCGGAGGCCAAGAAGCAAACCAGCAGCCAGCCCCACAATGCCATTCGCCCGCACATGTCAGGAGCCCTCCGCGGCAGGTTTTAGAAAAGCGAAATACACCGCGCCCAACACCAGCAGGAATGAGATGGCGTGATTCCAGCGCAGTTTTTCGCCGAGCACGGCAATCGCAAACACCACGAAGATGCTGATCGAAATGACTTCTTGCAGGATTTTGAGCTGCATGGCGGAAAAGGTGGCGTAGCCGATGCGGTTGGCCGGCACTTGGAAGCAGTATTCGAAAAACGCGATGCCCCAGCTAATCAAAATGACCCCTAGCAGGGGCCACTTGGCGGCCGGCAGGTACTTCAAGTGCCCGTACCAAGCCACAGTCATGAATATATTGGAAATGGTCAGTAAAACAACCGCTTTCATAAGCTCGTATTCCGCGCCATCATAGAAAGAGCGCCCCCGCGTTGCAAAGTCAAAACCGCGGGCAAAACACCGCGGGGGCGGGCGGCGACGCCCCGCAGTGAGCGTACCGCTGGCGCGAATTGGAGCAGGGGGTTCGGTCTTGCGGCGGGCGGGGGGGCATGGTAGGTTGCGGCCCTTTATTCATATATAAGGAAACACAGGAACGTGGCGAAAGAGGTCAAATTGGAAGCGGCGGGCCGGGCGCATCCGCTGGCGACGATCCGGAATATCGGGATCGTGGCGCATATTGACGCGGGGAAAACGACCACGACGGAACGGATGCTGTATTACACGGGGCGGGTGCACAAGATGGGCGAGGTGCATGACGGCAATACGGTCATGGACTGGATGGTACAGGAGCAAGAGCGGGGAATCACCATCACCAGCGCGGCGACGACTTGTTTTTGGCGGGACCAGCAAATCAACATTATTGACACCCCGGGGCACGTGGATTTTACGGCGGAAGTGGAGCGGTCGCTGCGGGTGCTGGACGGGGCGGTGGGGGTGCTGTGCGCGGTGGGCGGGGTGCAGCCGCAGTCGGAGACAGTGTGGCGGCAGGCGAACAAGTATGCGGTACCGCGAATTGCTTTCATCAATAAAATGGACCGCACGGGGGCGAATTTTGTCCGGGTGGTGGGGGAGATTCGTGAGCAATTGAATTCGCCGGCGGTGCCGGTACAGATTCCGTGGGGCCAGGAAGAAGGATTCCGCGGGGTGGTGGATTTGGTGCGAATGCAGGCGCTGACGTTTGCCGATGCAGAGCTGGGGGCCAAAGTGCAAACGCAGGCGATCCCCGCAGAGTTGACGATGGCGGCGCAAAAGGCGCGCGAGCATCTGCTGGAGGCGGTGGCAGAGACGGATGAAGAACTGCTGACGACTTATCTAGAGGAAGGCGATCTGCCGGAAGCGATGCTGCGGGCGGGGATTCGCCGCGCGACGGTGGCCGGCAAGATGGTGCCGGTGCTATGCGGGACCAGTTTGCGCAACAAGGGGATTCAGCCGCTGCTGGACGCGGTGGTGGATTATTTGCCGTCGCCATTGGATGTGCCGGCGGTGAAGGGACGGCATCCGAAAACCGAAGCGGAACAGGTGCGCGAGACCAGCGACTTCGAGCCGTTGTGTTCGCTGGCGTTCAAAGTGGCGACGGACCCGTTTGTGGGGCGGCTGGTGTTTGTGCGTGTGTATTCGGGCGAGCTGAAAAAAGGCGCGAACGTGTACAACCCGCGCACGCAAAAGCGCGAGCGGGTGCTGCGGCTGATCCGGCTGCACGCGAACCAGCGCGAAGAAGTGGATGTTCTCTATTCGGGCGAAATCGGCGCGATTGCGGGCATCAAGGGTGTGGGCACGGGCGACACGCTGTGCGCCGAGCAAAAACCGATTGTGCTGGAGCGCATTCATTTCCCGGAGCCAGTGATTTCGATGGCGATTGAACCGCGCACGCAGGCGGACAAGGAAAAACTGCAAGAGGTGCTGGCGGATCTGTCAGACGAGGACCCGACATTCCAAGTGGGGCAGAATGTCGAAACGGGGCAGATGATCATCAAGGGCATGGGCGAACTGCACCTGGAAATTTTGCGCGACCGGATGCTGCGGGAGTTCAAGGTACAGGCCAACGCGGGGCGGCCGATGGTGGCGTATCGCGAAACGATTACAGAGTCGGCGCGGGCGGAATACACATTTGACCGGGAACTGGCCGGGAAGCACCATTTTGCGATGGTGGGACTGCTGCTGGAAAAAAATGAACGGGGAAGCGGAAATAGTATTGACTTCAAAATTTCTTCCGACATAATCCCGCACGATTTTCGACCTGTTGTGGAGGAAGGAATCCGCGATGGGTTGAGCACAGGCGTGCTAGGAAGTTTCCCGCTGGTTGACGTGCGGGTGTCGGTGGTTAGTGGCCAATGGCATCCGGTTGACTCGTCGGAAATCGCCTTTCGGTCGGCGGCTTCAATGTCGCTGCGTGAGGCGGCGCTGGCAGCGCGCCCGGTCCTTCTGGAGCCCATCATGGCGCTCGAGATTGAGTTGCCCGAGGAACACCTCGGCGACGTGCTGGGCGACCTGAACATGCGCCGCGGCCAGGTGAGAGACGTGGCGCAGCGGGATGGAACGCGGGCAATCGAGGCCTCCGTGCCCTTGGCGGAGTTGTTTGGATACGCCACGACATTGCGTTCTTTGACACGTGGACGCGCCGGGTACACCATGGAACCCACCCGGTTCGATGTGGTGCCGGAAAGCCTGTGCCGAGAGTTGATGAACCGTTGAAAGAATAGAGAACATGAGCGGACAACGAATCAGAATACGGCTGAGGGCTTTCGACCACCGGATGCTGGACCAATCGGCCAGCGAAATTGTCGAGACGACCAAGCGCACGGGCGCCCGCGTGGCGGGCCCGATCCCGATGCCCACGCGCATCGAGCGCTATACGGTGAATCGCAGCGTCCACGCGGACAAGAAGTCCATGGAACAATTTGAGATCCGCACCCACAAGCGGTTGCTGGACATTATTGACCCCACAGCGAAGACGGTGGATGAGCTGAAGAAGCTGAACCTGCCGGCGGGCGTGGACATCCAGATCAAGATTTGAGGGGGAGGACAGCCATGCAAGCATTGATTGGCAGAAAGATCGGCATGACGCGCGTGTATGATGACGCGGGCGTGCAGGTGCCGGTGACGGTGGTGCAGGTGGGTCCGTGCACGGTGGTGCAGCGCAAGAGCGCGCAGCCGGACGGCTACGAAGCGGTGCAATTGGGCTTTGAAGAGCAGAAGGAATCGCGCCTGACCAAGCCGCAACAGGGGCATTTCAAGAAGGCGGGCGCCAAGCCGGCAAAAGTGCTGCGCGAAGTGCGCCTGGCGGCGGGTGAGGAAGCCAAGGCCGGTGATGTGCTGACCGCGAAGATTTTTGAAGGCGTGAAGTTTGTGGACGTGCTGGGCCACACCAAAGGCCGCGGGTTCCAGGGCGTTGTGAAGCGCTTCAAGCTCGGCGGTGGCCGGGCGAGCCACGGCGGCGGCTGGATGCGCCGGCCGGGGTCCATCGGCGGGCGTGAAGAGCCGGGCCGGATTTTCCGCAACAAGAAGCTGCCGGGCCACATGGGCTCGGTGAACGTCACCACGCAGAACCTGCGGGTGGTCAAGGTGTTGGCCGACGACCACGCGCTGCTGCTGGAAGGCGCGGTGCCGGGCCCGGTGGGCGGCATTGTGCTGGTGCGCAAGGCGATCAAGAAGGCGTAGGACGAGTCATGAGCAAAATTGCCATCTACAATTTGAACGGCGAGGCCGCCGGCGAACAGGAGTTTGCGGCGGACCTGCTGGAAACCAAGCGCGGCGGCCAAGCGGTGCTGGATGTGGTGACGGCGTACCGGGCGGGCCTCCGCAAGGGCACGGCTTCCACCAAGAAGCGCGGCGAAGTCAGCGGCGGCGGCCGTAAGCCTTTCAAGCAAAAGGGATCCGGGCGCGCGCGGCAGGGGTCCATCCGCTCCCCGCTGCTGAAAGGCGGCGGCGTGGTGTTCGGTCCGCATCCGCGCAGCTACGACAAGAAAGTCAACAAGAAGGTTGTGGCGCTGGCGTTCCGGCGAGCCCTGAGCGAGAAGATCAAGGCCGGCGGCGTGGTGGTGGCCAACGGGCTGGAGAGCGTGGAAGGCAAGACCAAGGCGCTGGCGGGCCTGCTGCAGAAGGCGGCGGGGAAGCAAGCCACGCTGTTCGTGACCGGTGCGCCGAATCAGAATCTCGTGCGCGCGGCACGCAACATGCCGCGGGTGGAAGTGACCACGGCGGCGCAGGCCAACACGTACCAGATCATGCGTTATCCGGTCATCGTGACGGACGCGGCCGGCTTGACGGCGCTGCAGGCGCGGCTGGCAGAAGGGGCGAAGTAAACCATGAAGAACCTGATTGTCAAAAAGCTGCTGGTGACGGAAAAGGGCACGCGCCTGAAAGAAACCGGCAACCAATACATTTTTGCGGTGGCCCGCGCCGCGAACAAGCTGGAAATCCGCCGCGAGGTGGAACAGCGGTTCAACGTGAAGGTCAAGGATGTGAATACGATGGTCCGCCCGGGCAAGGCCAAGCGGCTGCGGACGGCGGCGTATGGCCGGACCCCGGACTGGAAGCGCGCGGTGGTGACGCTGCAGGCCGGACACACCATCGAGATGGCATAAGCGAGGATCGAACATGGGTTTGAAAAAATACAAGCCAGCCACGGCGGCATTGCGCTTCACCACGCTTTCGGATTTCGAAGGCCTGAGCAAGAAGCGCCCCGAACGCCGGCTGATCAAAATCAAGAAGAGCAAGGCCGGGCGCAACGCGGCAGGCCGAATCACGGTGCGGCACCGCGGCGGCGGGCATAAAAAGTTTTTGCGGCAGGTGGATTTCATGCGGCACGACAAGCGGGACATTCCCGCGAAGGTGCAGGCGTTGGAATATGACCCGAACCGCACGGCGCGGTTGGCGTTGCTGGCCTATGCCGACGGTGAAAAGCGCTACATCCTGGCGCCGAACGGGCTGCAAGTGGGCGCCACCGTCATGGCCGGGCCGGAAGCGGAACCAACGGACGGCAATGCGCTGCCGCTGGCGAGCATTCCGATCGGAATGCCGATCCACGCCCTGGAGCTGACCCCCGGCGCCGGCGCCAAGATGGTGCGTAGCGCGGGCATGGTGGCCCGGGTGACGGCGCGCGACGCGGGTTATGTGCAGGTCAAGCTGCCCTCCGGCGAGCTGCGCAAGGTGCGCGGCGAATGCTATGCCACCATCGGCCAGGTGGGCAACCTCGAGCACGAAAACATTTCCCTCGGCAAGGCCGGGCGCAAGCGCTGGAAGGGCATCCGCCCGACGGTGCGCGGCGTGGCGATGAACCCGGTGGACCACCCGATGGGCGGTGGCGAAGGCCGGACCTCCGGCGGCGGGCACCCGGTGACCCCGTGGGGCCAGTTGACCAAGGGCAAGAAGACCCGCAGCGGCCGCAAGCCGTCGAGCAAGTTTATCGTGGAACGGAGAAAGAAGTAACATGACGCGCTCAATCAAAAAGGGACCGTATGTGGAAGACCACCTGCTGAAGAAGGTGGAAGCGCTGAACGCCAGTGGCGCCAAGCGTCCGATCAAGACCTGGTCGCGCCGCAGCATGATCCTGCCGGAATTCGTGGGCCATACGTTCACGGTGCACAACGGCAAGGTGTTCACGAGCGTGTTCGTGACGGAAAACATGGTGGGACACCGCCTGGGCGAGTTTGCGCCCACCCGGACGTTCCGCAAGCACGGCGCGGCGACGGATAAGACGATCGCGCTGAAGTAAGAGATTTTTGGATGATGGGCTTCCGTCGAGGCTGGCGGCTGATCTGGGCCGTGCCGGTGGTGGGAGCCGCGCTGGCGGCGGGCTGGTGGTTCGGCACGCGGCAAGCGCAAAATAGTTCTTTGACGACAGGGCCGGCGTCCGCGCCGGCGCGTCTTGAGATGGAGCCCGGGCCAGTCCCGGAGGCTCCGGTTGAGGCGGAGACGGCCGAGCTTTCGGTGCAGTCCGCGCAGGATGAAGCGAACATTCCCATCCGCACGGACGGGCCGGCAGCAGCGGCCATGGGCGGCGCGGCGGATGGCCATCATGATGAAGTATTGGACCTGGTGACGAGCGAAGCCCGCTTGGTGACCGTCCGGCTGGCGCAGGAAAATGCCGAGATGCGGCGCGCCGTGGCCGAACTGACCCGGCGGATTCGCCAGTTGAGCACGGCCCTGGCCGAAGCGCAGGCCGCCTTGGATGTGCAGGAAGCACGGCGGGCGGCGGCGGCGGGCGCCCCAGCGGTAGAGCCGTTGGATGCGCCGCGCGAAGTGCGGCTGGTGGACGTGAACGCGGAACTGGGTCTGGTGATCCTGGATCAGGGCGCCCGGCAGGGTGTCCGTTACGGGTTGCCCTTGACGGTTCTGCGGGACCGCCGGCGGGTGGCGCGGATCCGGGTGGTGGATGTGAGAGAGAGAATTGCCGGCGCGGCGGTTGAGGAGACCGCGCGTGGCGATTACCCCCAAACAGGGGACCGAGCGGTGCTGATTCGGCCGGAAGGTCCTTGAGGAACGAGACATGGAAATCATAGCAGTAACAAAGTATGTACGGTTGACGCCGACCAAGGCGCGGGACCTGACGCGGGCCATTACCGGCAAGAGCGTGGGCGAAGCGCTGCAGGTGGTCGAATTGAACAAGCGCAAGGCGGCGGTGGCCATCGGCAAGACGCTGAAGTCGGCGATTGCCAACGCGGAAAACAACGCGGAGCTGTCGGCGGACAAGCTGTATGTGGCGCGGGCGGTCATTGAGAACGGCCCGACGCTGCGGCGGTACTGGGCGCGGGCGCGCGGTTCAGCCTCGCCGATTCGCAAAAAGACGGCCCATGTCCGAATCACGTTGACGGACAAGAAGCCGCGCAAGAAGAAGTAGACGAGAAGAAGGAGGCGCATTTTGGGCCAAAAAGTCAATCCGATCGGGTTCCGTACGGCGGTCCACAAGCAGTGGAAGAGCCGCTGGTTCGCGGAAAGAAAAGAATTCGGCAATCTGTTGAATGAGGATCTGGAGATCCGCGACCTGGTGCGCACCCGCCTGAAGGATGCCGCCGTAGCCGACATTGTGATCGAGCGCTATGCACAGCGCGCGCGGGTGACGGTGTTCACGGCGCGGCCGGGCGTGGTGATCGGGCGCAAGGGCGAGGGCATTGACAAGCTGCGCGAGGAATTGAGCGCCAAGACCGGCAAGGAAATCTATGTCGAGATCAAGGAAGTGCGCAATCCCGACACCAACGCGCAGTTGGTGGCCGAGAGCATCGCGCTGCAGTTGGAGCGCCGCGTGGCGTTCCGCCGGGCGATGAAGCGCGCGCTGCAACTGACCATGGACATGGGCGCGCTGGGCATCCGCGTGCAGGCCTGCGGCCGCTTGGGCGGCGCGGAATTGGCCCGCACGGAGCATTACATGGTGGGCAAGGTGCCGCTGCAGACGCTGCGCGCGGACGTGCAGTACGGCTTTGCGGAAGCCAACACCATGGCCGGCAAGATCGGCGTGAAGTGCTGGATCTGCGTGAAACCGGAAGACGCCGCGGCAAAGAGTGTGACGAATAAGGAGAAGTCCTATGCCCCTTATGCCTAAACGTGTGAAGTACCGCCAAAGCCAGCGCGGCTCGCGCAAGGGCATGGCGCAATCCGGCAACAGTCTGGCGTTCGGCGAATACGGCCTGCGCGCCATGGAGCGCTGCTGGCTGACCAACATCCAGATCGAAGCCGCGCGCGTGGCGATGAACCGCGCCATGAAGCGCAAGGGCAAGCTCTGGATCCGGGTGTTCCCCGACAAGTCCTATTCCAAGAAGCCGCTCGAAGTCCGCATGGGCAAGGGCAAGGGCGCCATCGAGGGCTGGGTGGCGGTGATTCGCCCCGGCCGCATCCTGTTCGAGATGGACGGCGTGTCCGAGGCCATGGCGTTGGAATGCCTGCGGCTGGCGGCGACAAAGTTGCCGATCCGCACGACGTTCGTGCGGCGCGGGGTTGTCCTGTAACCACGTAAGGAGCGTACGCGATGAAGGCAAGAGATATCCGCGACCTGTCGCCCGAAGAACGGTTGGCGAAATTGGCGGAGATGGAAAAAGAACTGTTCAATCTGCGAATCCAGCAGACGGCCGGCCAGTTGGAGAAACCCGACCGCGTCCGGCTGGTGCGCCGGGACATTGCGCGCATCAAAACGGTCATCAACCAGGCGCAAGCCGCGAGGTAAACGAATATGGCGACGGAAACACGCAATCTGCGCAAGGAGCGCATGGGCGTCGTGGTGAGCGACGCGATGAACAAGACGGTGGTGGTGCAGGCCGAACGGCGCATCGCGCACCCGGTGTATGGCAAGATCCTGCGCCGCAGCAAAAAGTATTACGCGCATGACGAGCAGAACGAGGCCCGGCGCGGCGATCAGGTGCTGATTGCCGAGACCCGCCCGTTGAGCAAGTTGAAGCGGTGGCGGCTGGTGCGCGTGGTGACCCGCGCCGCCAAGAGCGAGGTGTAATCATGATCCAGATGGAATCCCTGTTGCCGGTGGCGGATAACACCGGCGCGCGCACGGCCAAGTGCATCAAGGTGCTCGGCCAGCGCAAGACGGTCGCCGGCATTGGCGACATCATCCGCGTTTCGATCCGCGAAGCGCAGCCGGCGGGCATGGTCAAGAAGGGCGACAAGGCCCTCGCGCTGATCGTGCGCACCGCCGCGCCGATCCACCGCCCGGACGGCTCCACGCTGTCCTTCGACAACAACGCCGTGATCCTGATTGATGAACAGAAAAACCCGCGCGGCAGCCGCATTTTCGGGCCCGTGGCCCGCGAGCTGCGCGAGCTGAACTTCATGAAGGTCATCTCTTTGGCCCCCGAGGTGCTGTGATGAAAAAGCCCAAAATGCATGTGCGCCGCGACGATATCGTCCGGGCGATTTCCGGCGAGGACGCGGATGGCAAGAAGACCGGCAAGGTGTTGCGGGTGTATCCCAAGACCGGCCGGGTGCTGGTGGAAGGCTTCAATTTTGTGAAGAAGCACCTGCGCAAGTCGCAGGACAACCCCAACGGCGGGATCGTCACGCGCGAGGCGCCCATGGCGGCCTCGAAGCTGGTGGTGGTCACCCGCGGCGGCAAGAAGACGGGAAAGGAATAAGACCATGTCCCAACTGAAAGAAAAATATCAAAAAGATGTCGTCAAGGCGCTGAAGGCCACCGGCAAGTATCCCTCCACGATGGATGTGCCGCGCGTGGTCAAGGTGGTGGTGAACATGTCGGTGAACGCGTTGGTGGATCGCGACATGCTCAAGGCCGTCTCGGACGACCTGGCCAAGATCACCGGCCAGCGGCCCACGCAGCGCAAGGCCACGAAGAGCATTTCGAACTTCAAGCTGCGCGAAGGCATGCCCATCGGCGCCAAGGTCACCCTGCGCGGCCGGCGGATGTATGAATTCCTGGAGCGGTTGATCCACGCCACGCTGCCGCGTATCCGCGACTTCCGCGGCGTACCGGCCAAGGCCTTTGACGGCCGTGGCAACTACACGCTGGGCCTCAAGGAGCAGACCCTGTTCCCGGAAATCGAGTCCGACAAGGTCAAGCGCGTGCAGGGCATGGACATCACGATTGTGACCACCGCGCAAAACAATGCGGATGCCAAAGAGCTGCTGCAGCTCCTCGGCATGCCGTTCGCAACGTAAGCATTTGGAAAACGGAGGAATACCTTGGCTAAGATATCATGGATGGTAAAGGCTTCGCGCGAACCCAAGTTCGCGGTGCGGGGCTATAGCCGCTGCCGGCGTTGCGGCCGGGCGCGGGCCTATATTCGGAAGTTTCAATTGTGCCGCATTTGCTTCCGCGAACTGGCGTCCGAGGGCAAGATCCCCGGCGTCGTGAAAGCAAGCTGGTAGGACGGGAGGAGTAGAATGAGCTGTTCAGATCCCATTGCGGACATGCTGACGTGCATCCGCAACGCAAGCAGGGCCGGATTGCCGGCCACGGAAATGGGCCACTCCCGCCTGAAGGCGGAGGTCGCCCGGATCCTGAAGAAGGAAGGCTATATCGCCGATGTGGCCACCGCCGAGCGCGACGGCAAGAAGGTGCTGCGCGTGACGCTGAAGTATGATTACAACGAGAAGCCCATCATCCAGCAGTTGCGGCGGGTGAGCCGTCCGGGGCTGCGGCGCTATGTGGGCGCGGCGGAGATTCCGCGCGTGCGCGGCGGCATGGGCACGGCGGTGCTGAGCACCAGCCGCGGCGTGATGTCCGACCGCGAGGCGCGGGCCGCCCGCGTCGGTGGCGAAGTGCTCTGCCAGGTCTGGTAGGGGCGGAGGGAGAAACACTATGTCGAGAATCGGAAAACTACCGGTGGTCCTGCCTGCGGGCGTGACCGCCCAAGTGGCCGGCGACGCCGTGACCCTCAAAGGGCCCAAAGGCGAGCTGACCCAGAAATTCCCGGACTACATCAACGTGGTCCAGGAAGGCGACAAGCTCCTCGTCAGCCGGACGGACGATAGCAAGCAAAGCCGGGCCGGACACGGCACCATCCGCGCGCTGTTGGCGAACATGGCGGTCGGCGTCAAGGATGGCTATAGCCGCGAGCTGGAAATCCAGGGCGTGGGCTTCAAGGCCAGCATTGCCGGCAAGCAGTTGACTCTGAACGTGGGCTACTCCCACCCGGTGGAATACACGGTGCCGGAAGGCATCACCGTGACCGTGACCGACGGCACCCAGCTCAAGGTCAGCGGCGTTGACAAGCAATTGGTGGGACAAGTGAGCGCCCGCATCCGCTCCTTCCGGCCCCCCGAGCCCTACAAGGGCAAGGGTGTGCGCTACAAGGACGAACGCGTGCGCCGGAAAGCGGGCAAGACGGTGGCGTAACCATGAGAATGAAGACGTTGAAAGATTATCGCGTGCGCCGGCACCGGCGCCTGCGGCAAAAAGTGCAGGGCACCGCGGAGCGGCCGCGCATGAGCGTGTTTGTCTCCAATGTGCATATGTATGTGCAGTTCATCGACGACCTCGCCGGCAAGACGCTGGCGGCGGTTTCGACCCTGGCCGGACCGGTCAAGGGCCAGAAACTCAATGTGGCCACCGCCAAGCAGCTTGGCGCGCTGGCTGCGCAGGTCGCCAAGGAAAAGGGAATCGCCGAAGTCGTGTTCGACCGCGGTGGCTTTGCCTACCGCGGGCGCCTGCAGGCGCTGGCCGATGCCGCCCGCGAAGGCGGCCTGAAGTTCTAGAGCCGGTAATGTAAGGAAAATCGGTTATGATGAAACGAGAAGCGAAGAAGAACGAGGAATTTCAGCAGAAGAGCCCCGCCGAAGCGCTGGAGCGCGTGGTGGAGGTCAATCGCTGCGCCAAGGTGGTCAAGGGCGGGCGGCGCTTCAGCTTTTCCGCGTTGGTGGTGGTGGGCGACCGCAATGGCCAGGTTGGCTACGCGCTGGGCAAGGCCCGCGAAAATGCCGATGCCATCCGCAAAGCCACGGAAGCCGCCCGGCGCAACATGGTCAAGGTGACCATGCTGGACCGGACCATCCCGCATGAAGTGATCGGGCGCTATGGCGCGTCGCGCGTGATGCTGCGGCCCGCCACCAAGGGAACGGGCGTGATCGCCGGCGGTGGCGCGCGCGCGGTGCTGGATTTGGCCGGCATTCGCGATGTGCTGGCCAAGTCGCTGGGTTCGGGTTCCGCGCTCAACGTCGTCAAGGCCACAATGAACGGCCTGCAGCAACTGCGTTCCCGCGAGGAAACCGCGGCGCTGCGCCAGTAGGCACAGGAAAGGGTAGAGCACCATGAATTTGCATTCGTTGAAGAACACCCCCGGCGCGAAAAAGCGCCGGATGCGCGTGGGCCGGGGCGAGTCCTCCGGCAAAGGCCGGACGGCCGGCAAGGGCAACAAGGGCCAGATGAGCCGCACCGGGCACAAGCACAAGCCGCTGTTTGAAGGCGGCCAGATGCCGCTGATCCGGCGCGTGCCCAAGCGCGGCTTCACCAGCCCCAACCGCGTGGAATATGCCGCGCTCAACATCGGCGAGCTGGCCAAGTTGCTCCCCGGCGAAATCACGCCGGAAGCGCTCGTGGCCGCCGGGCGCGTCAGCCCCAAGAGCCGGATCAAGGTGCTGGGCGGTGGCGAAATCACCGCGGCCCGCCAGGTCAAGGCCCATGCGTTTAGCGCCACGGCCAAGGCCAAGATTGAGCAAGCCGGCGGCACCTGTGAAGTGATTGTCTAGCGCCCTGAACCCCACGAGGCTCCCCGATGCTTTCCGCTTTTTCCAACAGCCTGAAGATCCCCGAGCTGCGCCAGCGCATCTTCTTCACCCTCGCGCTCATCTTTGTGTGCCGCCTGTTGTCGGTGATTCCGGTGCCCGGCGTGGATACGGAGATGCTCCGCGGCATCATGGACCGGATGGCCTCGCAAAGCGGCAACATGGGCTTCATGGGGCTGCTGGACCTGTTCAGCGGCGGCGCGCTGACGCAAGCGGCGATTGGCGCGCTGGGCATCATGCCCAGCATCAGCGCTTCGATCATCCTGCAACTGTTGACGGCGGTGGTCCCCGCGCTGGAAAAATTGGCGCGCGAGGGCGATGCTGGCCGGCAGCAGATCATCCAATACGGCCGCTACCTGACCGTGGCGCTCTGTCTGGTGCAGGGCTACGCCATGGCCGCGGTGCTGCTGCGCCCCGAGGCGCTCGGCCTGCAAATCATGCCTGGTGAAACCATCGTGACCATGTCGCGCGTGCCCTTCCTGCTGCTGGCCATTTTGACCATGACCACCGGCACGATGACGCTGATGTGGCTGGGCGAGCAAATCACCGCCCGCGGCATCGGCAACGGCATTTCGCTGATCATCACGATCAGCATCGTCAGCCGCCTGCCGGGCGCGATCAGCCAGGCTGTGGCCATGTTCCGCACCGGTTCGGCCAACATCTTCATGCTGGTGGCCATGCTGGCGCTGGCGTTCCTGGTGATTGCCGGCGTGATCGCGGTGACGCAAGCCCAGCGCAAGATTCCGGTGCAATATGCCAAGCGCGTGGTTGGCCGCAAGACCTATGGCGGCCAAAGCACCTACATGCCCCTGCGCGTGAACTATTCGGGCGTCATGCCCATCATCTTTGCGCAGGCCATCCTGATGTTCCCGCAGCGGTTGCTGATGATGATCCCGATTGACGCGGTGAAAAACTTCGCCGCCGTCCACCTGCGCTATGCCGGGCCGACCTACATCACCCTCTACGGGCTGATGATCCTGTTCTTCTCCTACTTCTGGGTGGCCACGCAGTTCCACCCGGTGCAAATCGCGGATGATCTCAAGAAGTACGGCGGCTATGTGCCCGGCATTCGCCCCGGCAAGCCCACTGCGGAATTTCTGGACCGGGTCATGACCCGCATCACGCTGGCCGGCGCAGTGTTCCTGACGATCATCGCTGTGCTGCCCATGATTCTGGGCAACTCGTTCCACATTCCGTGGATGGTGGCCCAATTCTTCGGCGGCACCAGCCTGCTGATCATCGTGGGCGTGATGCTCGACACCATGCGCCAGGTGGAATCGCACCTGGTGACCCGCCACTATGACGGCTTCTTGCGCAAGGGACAGTTGCGCGGCCGCCGCTAACCGGCAACGATAGGAGACACCGCATGCAAGCCATTATTCTTCTTGGGGCGCCCGGCGCGGGCAAAGGAACCTTGGCGGAAGGCGTGCGCAACGCCACGGATTACATCCACGTCTCCACCGGCGACATGCTGCGCGCGGCCATCAAGGCCGGCAGCCAGACCGGGCTGGAAGCCAAGGCGTTCATGGACAAGGGCGAACTGGTGCCCGATAGCGTCATCATGCGCATTGTCAGCGAGCGGCTGGCCCAGGGGCAGCCGACGGATAAATACATGTTCGACGGCTTCCCGCGTACGCTGGAGCAGGCCCGCCAACTGGACGAGGTGCTGGCCAAGTTGGGCTCCGCCGTGAATCAGGTGTTTCTGTTGGAAGTGCCCACGCCGGTCATCGTCAGCCGCTTGAGCGGCCGACGGATTTGCAAGACCTGCGGCGCGGTCTATCACGTCACCAATATCCCCCCGAAAAAAGAGGGCATCTGTGACCAGTGCGGCGGCCCCCTGTATCAACGGCCCGATGACGAAGAGGCCACCGTGCTGAACCGCTTGGATGTGTACCAGCGCCAAACCGCCAGCTTGATTGATTTTTACGACCAGAAGGGCATCTTGATCCGCATCAACGCCGGGACCAATCCGCAGGCGGCGACCGCGGAATTATTGGCCAAACTGGCTTGACGCCGGCAGCATGATTCCCATCAAGACGCGAGCGGAACTGGCGAGCATGCGCGTGGCGTGCCGACTCTCCGCGCAAGTCTTGGCGGAGATGGCGGCCCAAGTCGTTCCCGGCATCACCACGGGCGAGCTCGATGAGTTCGCCGCGCGGCGGATGCGGGAGCTGGGCGTCAAAAGTGCGTTCTTTGGATATGGAGGATTTCCGGGGCACACGTGCATCTCGCTCAATGACGAGGTGGTGCACGGGATCCCGGGCCGGCGGGTGATCAACGCCGGCGATTTGGTCAGCGTGGACCTCGGCATTGTGGCCGAAGGTTTCATCGGCGACAACGCCATCACAGTGCGCGTTGGCGCGGTGGATGAAGAATCCGACCGGCTCTGCCGCGTGGGCGAGGCCGCCTTGGCTGCGGGCATTGCCGCCGCGCAGGCGGGCAACCGCGTGGGCGATATCGGCCACGCCGTGCAGGCGGTGACCGAAGCCGCCGGCTTCAGCGTGGTGCGCGATTTTTGCGGGCACGGCGTTGGCCGCAAACTGCACGAGGATCCGCAGATTCCCAACTACGGTGAACCGGGGCGTGGCCCCCGCCTGCAGCCGGGCATGACGCTGGCCATCGAGCCGATGATCAACTCGGGCACGTGGCAGGTCGAGGTGCTGCCCAACCGCTGGACGGTGCGCACCCGGGACCGCCGCCGCTCGGCCCACTATGAGCACACCGTGCTGGTGGTGGAGCAGGGGCCCGCGGAAATCCTCACATGCGTGGCCGCGAAATAATTGAGCTGGACGCGGAGATCGTGGCTGTGGTAAACCATCGCGTTTTCCGTGCCAGATTAGGGAACGGACATGAATGTATGGCGTTCGTTCCGCGGGAGCATGCGCCCGCGACCGGTGGGCTATGCCCGGCGGTCGGCGCGCGGCTGCGTGTACGGATGTCGCCGTTCGACATGTCGCGCGGCGAAATTGTGGAGATTGTGGAAAGCTGAGGTTGGAAGATGAAAGTCAGAACATCGGTAAAGCGGATTTGCGAGCGCTGCAAGATTGTGCGTCGCAAGGGCGTGGTGCGGGTCATTTGCACCGATTTGCGCCATAAGCAGCGCCAAGGATAAGGTCAGGAGAAATACGAACATGCCCAGAGTGATTGGTGTAGATATTCCCGGGAAAAAGCGCGTGGAGTACGCGCTGCAATACATTTATGGCGTCGGTCCCACCCGCGCCAAGGAACTGGTGGCGCGCCTCAAGATTGATCCGGCCAAGAAGGCTGACGACTTGACGGGCGAAGAAATCGCCACGCTCTCCAAGATGCTGCAGGAAGAATATGTGGTGGAAGGCGATCTGCGCCGCGGCGTGGCCGGCAACATCCGCCGGTTGATTGCTGTCAACTGCTACCGGGGCATCCGCCACCGCAAGGGCCTGCCCGTGCGCGGCCAGCGCACCAGCACCAATGCCCGCACCCGCAAGGGGCCACGCAAGACCGTCGGCGCCGTCCGCGGCAAGGAAGCCCGCTCGGCAGCCAAGTCTGCCCCCGCCGCCAAATAAGGATTGAACCATGGCTGAAGAAATCAAAGATGAAGTGAAGTCCGCCCCGGCTCCTGCCGCCGCCGAAGCTGCGCCAGCCGCCGAAACCCCCGCCGCCGAAGGCGAAGTCAAGCGCCGCCGCGTCAAGGGCGCCAAGAACGTTCCCGTGGGCGTGGTGCATATCCTCGCTTCGTTCAACAACACCACCGTCAGCATCACCGATCCGCGCGGCAACGTCATTTCGTGGAGCAGCGGCGGACGTTGCGGCTTCAAGGGCTCGCGCAAGAGCACGGCCTACGCCGGCACCGTGGTCGCCCAGGAAGCCTGCAAGGTGGCCGTTGGCTTCGGCATGCACGAAGTGGAAGTGCGCGTGCAGGGGCCCGGCTCCGGCCGCGAATCCGCCATCCGCGCCGTGCAGGCCGCCGGCCTGACGATCACAGGCATCAAGGATATCACGCCGGTGCCGCACAACGGCTGCCGCGCCCGCAAGCGCCGCCGCGTCTAAACAAGAGTAAGAGGAAGGACAGAGTTCATGGGCAGATATATTGGACCCGCCTGCAAGCGTTGCCGCCGGCTGGGCGTAAAACTATTTTTGAAGGGCGACCGTTGCTACATGGCCAAGTGCCCGATTGAGCAGGGGCACTCCATCCCCGGGATGCACGGCGGCCGCCGCCCGCGCCTGAAGGATTACGGCTTGCAGTTGCAGGAAAAGCAGCGGCTGCGCAACATGTACGGCATGCAGGAAGGGCAGTTCCGGTTGTTCTTCCAGCGCGCGCTGCGCTCCCGCGGCGTCACCGGCGAAGTCCTCCTGCAGGCGCTCGAAATGCGTCTGGACAACCTCGTCTACCGCATTGGTTTCGCGCCCTCGCGCCGTTCTGCGCGCCAATTCGTGCGCCATGGCCACATCCGCGTCAACGGCCAGAAGGTCAACATCCCGTCCTACAAGTGCAAGCCCGGCGACGTCATCCAGGCCCGCGAGGCCAAGCGCAGCCGCGACTACGCCAAGGCCCACCTCGACGCAGCAGAAAGCCGCGGCTGGCCGGTCTGGCTCAACGTGGATAAGGCCGAACACAAGGCCGAAATCCTGCACGTGCCGAGCCGCGAGGAAATCGCGCCGATCGTCAACGAGCAGTTGATCGTCGAATTGTATTCCAAGTAAACAGTAACAACCCAAACCGCCATATGTTCCGGTTAATGCCCGGGACTGGAAGGAGAACTACATGACTACGCGTCTCAACCGTTTCGAGATGCCCAAGTTCGTCGTCAAGGACGAAGCCACGGCCACCTCGACCTATGCCCAATTCATCGCCGAGCCGTTTGAGGCCGGCTATGGCCGCACGCTCGGCAACTCCCTGCGTCGCGTGCTGTTGTCGTCGCTCGAAGGCGCCGCGATCACCTCCGTGCGCATCCAGGGTGCCGAGCACGAATTCTGCCACCTGAAGGGCTGCGTGGAAGATGTCACCGACATCATCCTCAACCTCAAGAAGGTGCTCTTCAAGCTCTACACCCGCCAGCCGCGCACGTTCCGCATCAAGGTCAAAGGCGCGGGCGATGTCACCGCGCGCGACATCCAGTGCGACAACACCGCCGAGGTGCTCAATCCCGACCAGCACATCTGCACCCTCGATGGTGACGGCGTGTTTGACGCCGAAGTCGAAGTCAAAATCGGCCGCGGCTATTGCCCCGCCGACTGGAACAAACAGCCCGATCAGGAAATCGGCCTGATTCCGATTGACTCGCTGTTCTCCCCCGTGCGCCGCGTCAAGTACACCGTGGATGACACCCGCGTGGGTCGCCGCACCGATTACGACAAGCTCACCCTGGAAATCTGGACCGACGGCCGCATCAGCCCCGATGAGGCGCTGACCCTTTCCGCCGCGATCTTGCGCCACCACCTCGACGTGTTCGTGAACTTCGACAAGGATATCGCCGAGTTCCAGGAAAGCGAAAAGGCGGTGGACCCCGCCCGCGAAGAGCTGGCCCGCAAGCTGGCCATCAGCGTTAACGAAATCGAACTGAGCGTCCGCGCGGCCAACTGCCTCAACAACGCCAACATCACCACCGTCGGCGAGCTGGCGCAGAAGACCGAGAACGAAATGCTCAAGTACCGCAACTTCGGCAAGAAGTCGCTGAACGAAATCAAACAGAAGCTGGCCGAACTGGGTCTGTCCTTGGGCATGACCTTCGATGCCGAGCTGCTGAACATGACCCAGCCCGCCGAGGAATAAGAGAGACAGGAGACTCGCCATGCGTCATCGCAAGAACACCGTAAAACTTGGCCGGACCACGGCGCAGCGCTCGGCGCTGATGGCCAGCCTGGTCTGCAATCTGATCCTCGCCAAGCGCATCAAGACCACCCTGCCCAAGGCCCGCGCTGCCAAGCGTCTGGCCGACAAGATGGTCACGCTGGGCAAGAAGGGCACGCTGGCGGCTCGCCGGCAGGCGATCGCCACCCTGCGCCTCGAAAAAGCCGTCCAGGAACTGTTCAGCGCCGTTGCGCCGGCCATGGCTGAGCGCAAGGGCGGCTATACCCGCGTCATCAAGCTCGGCAAGCGCATGAGCGACAGCAGCGAAATGTGCCTGCTGGAGTGGGTGGACTTTGTGCCGCCGGAAGCCAAGGCCAAGGGCAAAAAGGATGCCAAGGAGCCCAAGAAGGACGACAAGAAGGAAGCCAAAAAGGATTCCAAGAAAACGTCCAAGAAGGACGACAAAAAGTAAGCCGCCCAACCAGCGGTTTTCCCCTGACGGCATCCGGCAACGGATGCCGTTTGGTTTGTAGGGCTGGAATGGTCGCAGACCTTCCAGCCTTTTCCGGCGGGAAGGTTTCGTTCCTCAACCATTCCCGCCCTACAAAAGCAGCCGGGTTTGGTTTGTGTCCGGGTTTGATTTGTAGAGCTGGAACGGTCGCAGATCTTCCAGCCGCTTTCTCGGCGGGAAGGTTTCGTTCCTCAACCATTCCCGCCCTACAAAAGCAGCCGGGTTTGGTTTGTGTTCGGGTTTGGTTTGTAGGGCTAGAACGGTTGCAGATCTTCCAGCCGCTTTCTCGGCGGGAAAGTTTCGTTCCTCAACCGTTCCCGCCCTACCGCGATTCAAATCCGGTCGGGCGTCTCGATGCCCAGCAAGCCCAAGCCGTGACGCAGCACCTTGGCGGTCAGTGCGCAGAGCCGCACGCGGCTTTCGCGCAGGCCAGCCTCCGCTTTGAGGAACGGCACGTTCTGGTAGAACGAGGAATACGCCTGCGACAAATCGTAGAGTGCATCCGCCAGCAGCGACGGTTTTTCCTGCGCGGCAGCGGCGCACACCGCACCGGAATATCGCGCCAGCCGCAGCGCCAGCCGACGGGCGTGGGGCGAGTCCAACACCAGCGGTGCGGCACACCAGTCGTGGCCCGGAAAGCGCTCCGCGTGCTTGTCCAGCACCGAGGCGATGCGCGCGTAGGCATATTGCAAATAAGGCGCGGAATTGCCGTCCATGGCCAGCGCTTTTTCCCACGTGAAGCTGACGGCGGACTGCGGGTTTTGCGAGAGGTCCGCATATTTCACCGCGCCGATGCCCACCGCGCGCGCCACGGCCTGCTGTTGGGCTTCGGGCATGTCGGGCGAGGCCTGTCGCACCAGTTCCAGCGCACGCTTTTCGGCTTCGTCCAGCAGCAGGTCCAGCTTGATGGCAGTGCCTTTGCGGGTGGAGAGCAGACCCTCCGGCAATCGCATCAGCCCGAACCAGATATGCCGCAGCGGCGTGGTCACGCCCGCCTTGCGGGCGATGGCAAAAAACTGCCGGAAGTGCAACTGCTGGCGTTCATCCGTCACATACAAAATGGCGGCGGGCTGGAATTCCTGCTCGCGGGAGAACACGGTGGCGAGGTCCGTCGTGGCGTAGTTGTAGCCGCCGTCGGATTTGCGCACGATGCACGGCGGCAATTTTTCGTCGTCCAGAAATGCCACCAGCGCGCCTTCGCTCTCGCGCACGAGACCAAGGTCTTGCAGCTTTTGCACCACACCGGGGAGGGCATCGTTGTAATAGGATTCGCCGCGGATCAACTCAAACGACACGCCCAGCCGCGCGTAAATCCGGTTGAATTCCTCCAGCGACAAATCAATGAAGGTTTGCCACAGCGCGCGGTTTTCCGGGTCGCCCGCTTGTAGCTTGACCAATTCCGCGCGCGCTTGGTCTTGCCACGCGGGGTTCTCTTCGCAACGCTGGTGCGAGAGCACATACACCCGTTGCAACTCATCCACCGGCGAGGCCGCCAGTGCAGCTTTGTCCAAAAAGTGGCGGTAGCCCATGATCAGAATGCCGAACTGCGTACCCCAGTCGCCCAAATGGTTGTCGCCGAGCACCTCGTAGCCAAGCGCGCGGTAGATGCGTTTGAGTGCATCGCCAATGACCGTGGAGCGGATGTGCGCAATGTGCATCGGCTTGGCGACGTTGGGGGCGGAATAGTCCAGAATGAGCCGCCGGCCGGCGCCGGATTGCGGCAGGCCCACGTGCGGATCATCCTGCATGGCGGCCACGTGCCGCGCCAGTGCGTCATCCGCCAGCGTCATGTTGATGAAGCCGGGGCCGGCGATCTCCACCTTGGCCAGCAGGTCGCCGGTCGGTAGGTGGCGGACCACCTGTTCGGCTACTTGGCGCGGCGGTTGGCGCAGCACCTTGGCGGCGGCCATTGCGCCGTTGGATTGGTAATCGCCAAAAGCTTCATCACCGGCGGGGGTGGCGGCCAGCGGCAGACCGGCGAGGTCCGCGCCGGGGAATGCCGCGGCAAACGCCGCGCGGACTTGTTCGGAAAGGAGGTCTTGGATGGTTTGCATATCAGCCTGCGGGGTTGTCAAAAAAGAGTTCGCCAAATTCACTGGGCCGGTCGGGGTGGGTGGGACGCACGTGCACGTGGCCGAAGCCGGCGGCGGTCAGACGCGTGCGCACGGTATGCAGGGCCAGGTCAACGTTGTTGCACTCGCTGCTCAAGTGCGCCAGGAACACCTGCTGCAAGGTGTCACCGGCCACGTCCACCAGCAGCTCGGCGGCGGTTTCGTTGGAGAGATGCCCCTGCCGGCTCAAAATGCGCCGCTTGAGTTCCCACGGGCGGAACGAGTTTTTCACCATCACTTCATCGTGGTTGGCCTCCAGCACCAGCAGGTGGCAGCCGCGCAGATGGTGGCGGGCGAGCTGCGTGGCCATGCCGAGATCGGTGGCGATGCCCAGCCGGCTGCGGCCGTGGGTCAGCACAAAGCCCACGGGGTCGTAGGCATCGTGCGGCAGTGAGAACGGCAGCAGCTCAATATCGCCGATTTGGAAGCGCGAGCCGGCGGTGAACAGCCGCCACGGCAATTGCTGTTTGGGATCCACGGCGCGGGCGGTGTCCCCGTTGGCGTAGAGTTCCCAGCCGTGCAGTTTGTGCAGGCGGGGCACGCCAGCCACGTGGTCGCTGTGATCGTGCGTGATGCAAATGGCTTGAATCCGCGCCGGCTCGCGCCCGATGGCGGTGAGGCGGCGCAGGGTTTCGCGTGCGGAGAGGCCGGCATCAATCAGCACCGCGGTGGTGGGGCTTTCCACATAGATGCAGTTGCCGCTGCTGCCCGACGCCAGCACGCACACCCGCAGATGACCCGTGGCCGCCATGATGGTGGGGGCGGCCTCCATTACGCCGGCGGGGCGTCCGGGGCGGGGGCGGGGGGGGCGTCCGCGCCGGCGGGTTCCACGGCAGTTTTGCGGCGCTTCAGGAATTCGCGGGCCAGTTGCCGATAGGCCGCCGCGCCCGTGCAGTTGGGGTCATAGGCAATGATGGGCAGCCCGTGCGACGGCGCTTCCGCCAGCCGCACCGAGCGCGGGATGAGCGAGTCGTAAATTTTGTCCGGGAAGTGGGTGCGGATTTCGCCAACCACCTGCTGCGAGAGGTTGGTGCGCATGTCATACATCGTCATCACGATGCCCTCGACGGCCAACCGTGGCGCCGCGCCGCTATCGTGCAGCTTGTGGACCAAGTTCAAAATCACGCTGATGCCTTCCAGCGCGTAATATTCGCACTGCATGGGGATGAGCAGTCCATCCGCCGCGTGCAGCGCGTTCATCGTCAGGATGCCCAGTGAGGGCGGGCAATCCACAAAAATAAAGTCGTAGTGATTCTGCGCGGCCAGGGGGGCCAGCGCCATGGCCAGCCGCAGCAGGTGGTGCTCCGCGCGGGCCACTTCGATTTCCGCGCCGGCCAAATCCACCTCGGACGCCACCACATCCAGCCGGGAATCGGCGGACGGCTGAATGATCTCCTGCAGCGGGCGGTCGCCCAGCAGGCTGTCGTAGATGCTCGCGCCCTCGGTTTTGGCCAGGCCGAGGCCGCTGGTGGCGTTGGCTTGCGGGTCCAAATCCACCAGCAGGATTTTCTTGCGCCGTTCCGCGAGGCAGGCGGCCAGATTGACGGCCGTCGTGGTCTTGCCTACGCCGCCTTTTTGGTTGGCAACGGCAATAATGGGTGTGGGCATGTGCGCGGTCCTTCCTTGAAAATGATCGGGCTCATTATAGCCACCTGCGCCGTCGCGCAAACACTTTTCGCGCCGGGGGCGGGGGTACGGCGGGGGCGGGCGTTCAGCCCAGCGCTTGGGCGATCAATTCGCGGGCGTGGGCGAGGGCCGCGGGCAGCTTCGCCGCGTCCTTGCCGCCGGCCTGCGCCTTGTCCGGCTTGCCGCCGCCGCCGCCGCCGGTCAGCTTGGCGATGGCGCCCACCAGCTTGCCCGCGTGGACACCCTTGGCCTGCGCCGCGGGGCCCGCGTTGAGGATGAACGTCACCTTGTCCTCGGCGGTGGCTGCCAGCAGGATCACGCTCTCCGGCGTTTGCTTGCGCAGGCTTTCCACCAGCGCGCGCAGCGGCTCAGCTTCCAGTTCGCCGACACTTTCAATCAGCACCGGAATGCCGCCGATGGGCGCAAACTTGGCGGCCAGCGCCGCGCCTTTTTCCAGCGCGTTTTTCTGCGCGAGGGCCTTCAATTCTTTTTCCAACTGGTGGGCGTGCTGCTGCAGGGCTTCGAGACGCGGCGGCAGATCGGCGGGGGCCACGGAGAGGCGGTGTGCCAAATCGGACAGGATGCCGTGCTCGTGCGCGGTATGGTCGCAGGCGGGCAGGCCGGCCTGCGCCTCGATGCGCCGGATGCCGGCGGCAATGGAGGTCTCCGCCAGAATACGGAAGGGGCCAATGTCGCCGCTGCGTTCGACGTGGGTGCCGCCGCACAGCTCGCGCGAGATGCCTTCGGTTTCCACCACGCGCACGATGTCGCCATATTTTTCATCGAACACGGCAATGATTCCGGAGCCGGGCACATCCTTCAGCGGGATTTCGTAGGTTTTGACTGCGCGGTTGGCGATGACGAACTCCGTGACCTGCCGCTCGATGGCTGCCAACTGCGCCGGGGTCAGCGCCTCGAAAGAGGTGAAGTCGAAGCGCAGCCGCTCGGCATCCACATAGGAGCCGGCCTGCTTGAGCGAATCGTTGGCGAGCACCTTGCGCAGCGCGGCGTTGAGCAGGTGGGTGGCGGTGTGGTTGCGGCGGATGGCCGCGCGACGTTCCTCATCCACCGTGGCCACCACGGCTGCGCCCTTGGCGAGGGTGCCGGCCACCAGCTTGCCGCGGTGCAGGATGATGCCCTGCGCGGGCTTTTGGGTGTCGGTGACTTCAAACCGCGCGCCCTGGCAGGTGGTGATCACGCCCGTGTCGCCGACTTGGCCGCCGGCCTCGGCATAGAACGGGGTTTGCGCCAGCAGCAGGTCGGCGGTTTGGCCGGTGGCCAGCGTATCCACAATCTGCCCGTCGGCCAGCAGCGCCACCAGCGAGGTGCCGGTGGTCAGCGAAGTATAACCGGTAAAGGTGGTTTGCAGCCCTTGCTCCACGAAGTGGGCAATCAGGTCGTTGTCGGCGGCGGCGTTGTCCTTGCGCGCAGCGCGGGCGCGGGCGCGCTGCTCGGCCATGAAGCGTTCGAAGGCGGGCGCATCAATTTGGAAGCCCTTTTCCTGCGCCATCAACACGGTGAGGTCGAGCGGGAAGCCGTAGGTGTCGTAGAGCTTGAACGCCTCGGAGCCGGGGAACAGCTTGTTGCCAGCGGAGCCGAGTTTTTCGATTACCTCGTTGAAGTGCGCAATGCCGCGGTCCAGCGTGGCGGCAAAGGATTCCTCCTCGGCGCGCAGCGCGCGGACGATCTCGTTGCGGCGCGCGGTCAGCTCGGGGAAGAAGCCGCCCATTTGTTTTTCCAGCACGGGGAACAGCTCGCACAGGAACGGCTTGGTGAGGCCGAGGTTGCGGCCGTAGCGCGCGGCGCGGCGCAGCAGCCGGCGCAGCACGTAGCCGCGGCCCTCGTTGCCGGGCATGACGCCATCGGCGATGGCAAAGGACAGCGCGCGCAGGTGGTCGGCAATCACGCGCATGGCCACGGCGTTTTCGCCTTCGGTGTAGGCCTTGCCGGAAAGCGCGGCCACGGCCTCGATCAGCGGCATGAACACATCCGTGTCGTAGTTGGAGGTCTTGCCCTGGATGACCGCCACCACGCGCTCGAAACCCATGCCGGTATCCACGCACTTGGCCGGCAGCTCGTCGAGCGAGCCGTCGGACTTGCGGTTGTACTGCATGAAAACGTTGTTCCAGATTTCGATCACCAGCGGCGAGCCGGCGTTGATCATGTCCGGCGTGCAGCCGTCGGGGGTCAGGTCAAAATGGATTTCCGAGCAGGGGCCGCAGGGGCCGGTCTCGCCCATTTCCCAGAAGTTGTCCTTTTCGCCGAAGCGCAGGATGTGGCTGGGATCAATATCGGTGCAGGTGCGCCAGATGTCGGCGGCTTCGTCATCGGTGGTGAACACCGTGGCCCAGAGCCGGTTTTTGGGCAGCTTCCAGACGACAGTCAGCAGTTCCCACGCCCACGTGATGGCCTCGCGCTTGTAGTAGTCGCCAAACGACCAGTTGCCGAGCATCTCAAAAAAGGTGTGGTGATAGGTGTCGCGGCCCACTTCCTCCAAGTCGTTGTGCTTGCCGGACACGCGGATGCACTTTTGCGTGTTGGCCACCCGCTTCCACGACGACTTGCGCGCGCCGAGGAAAATCTCCTTGAACTGGTTCATGCCCGCGTTGGCAAACAGCAGCGTGGGGTCCGTCGGCAGCACCACGGGCGACGACGGCACAATCTCGTGGTCCTTCGACGCAAAAAAGTCGAGGAACGATTGGCGAATCTGGGCGGCTGTCATCATGGCAAAGGCTCCTGGCTCATCTCCGTTTTCCACACTGTGGAAAAAAGTTCAACCCGCGCGGGCGGGATTTTCCACGCCGTGGAAAAATTACGCTCTTTTTTTCCACACTGTGGAAAAAAGTTTTCCACACCATGGAAAATCCACGCGGATTTTTCCACGCCATGGAAAAACTTTGCGCGATTTTTCCACGCCATGGAAAAACTTTGGCGTTATTTTTCCACACCGTGGAAAAAGTGGGGCCGATTTTTCCACACTGTGGAAAAAAGGGAAGCCCCAATTTCGGCCACGCGTGGTGGGGCAGGCCGCGCGCGCCACCCGCCTGTCCAAAAAGTGAAAATAGTTGGGAAAAAGGGTTGCGTTGCGCGGGAAGGAGTTAGCAAGATGGCGTCCGGTTGAGCGGGGTGTGCGCCGGGTTGGCGCCAAGCCCCGGTTTGGCCAAGGAGGTTCACATGGTCTTGGGCATTGAGGATCCCGGAGTTTGGCTGGCGTATGTGCTGAGTTTGGCCTGCGCCGCGTTGTGCGTGGGCTATGGCATCATCCATTGGAACAAGGGCCTCGAGCAGCCGGCCAAGCCGGATGACGACGACGACGAGCCCACCGGCGTGGATTTGTAAGGGAGGAGCGCGGCCATGGATTTGCTGACCGTTGTCCTGGTGATTTTGTATCTGATGCTGACGGGCTATCTGGGCTATCTGGGCTATATCCAGACCAAGAATGCCACGGATTATTTGGTGGCGGGGCGTAGCGCGCACCCGGCGGTGATGGCGCTGTCGTACGGGGCCACGTTCATCAGCACGTCGGCCATTGTGGGGTTCGGCGGCGTGGCGGCCAACTTCGGCATGGGGCTGCTGTGGCTGACGGTGCTGAATATCGGCGTGGGTATTTTCGTGGCGTTTGTGTTTCTGGGCAACCCGACGCGCCGCATGGGCCACCACGTGGATGCGCACACGTTCCCCGAGCTGATTGCCAAGCGCTACGACAGCCGCTTTTTGCAGGTGGCGTGCGCGCTGATTATCTTCTGCTTCATGCCGCTCTACGCCATGGCCGTGATGGTCGGCGGCGCAGAATTCATCGGCCCCATCTTCCACATCAGCTACGATAGCGCGCTCTATATTTTTGCGCTGATTGTGGCGGCCTATGTGATTGCCGGCGGCCTCAAGGGCGTCATGATGACCGATGCCCTCCAAGGCGGCATCATGCTGGTGGGGATGATCATCCTGCTGGTGGCCACCTATGGCCGGCTGGGCGGCGTGACCCCGGCGCACCAGGCGCTGGGCGCCATGCACGACCAGGTGCCGCCATTCCTGAAGGCGATCGGCCACCAGGGCTGGACGGCCATGCCCAAGTTCGGCTTCGCCGCGCCGCAAACTCCCATGCCCGGCGCGGTGGAATATCACCTGTGGTGGATTCTGGTGAGCACCATCGTGATGGGCGTGGGCATCGGGGTGCTGGCCCAGCCGCAATTGATCGTGCGGTTCATGACGGTCAAATCCAAGCAGGCATTGAACCGTGCGGTGGTGGCTGGCGGCGTGTTTATTTTGTTCATGACCGGCGTGGCGTTCACTGTGGGCGCGCTCTCCAACGTTTATTTCGCGCAGCAGGAGGCTATCCGCTGCCGGATCGTGGAGGAGGCGGCATGGCTGGACCCCGGCGCGGATGGCAAGGGCAAGCTGGTTGTCCTGCCGGCCACCGCCGATGAGGAAACCCTCGCGCGGGCCAAGCGGTTCGTCAGCTTCCGCCTGCCGGATGAAAGCGACGAAGCACCGCTCAACTACGTGCTGTGGACGCCCCAGATGGAAATCGAGCGCGGCGCGGATGGCGCGCTGGATGTGGTGCGCCCGCACTTGGTGGCGGCGCTGCGCTCGGCGGGGCCTGGCACCACGCTGCAAGGGAATGCCGATGCCATCATCCCGGCGTACGTGCGCCACGCCATGCCGCGCTGGTTCGGCATTCTGTTTCTGCTGACGCTGCTTTCGGCGGCCATGAGCACCATGTCCAGCCAGTTCCACACCATGGGCACGGCGCTGGGGCGCGATGTCTTCGCCAAGTATTCGCAAAAGCGCGGCAGTCAATCCATTTGGGTCACGCAACTGGGCGTGGTGGCCGGCATTGTGGTGGCGCTGGTGATGGGCAAATATGTGCGCGGCAACATCATTGCGCTGGCCACTTCGATTTTCTTCGGCCTGTGTGCGTCATCGTTCCTGCCGATGCTGGTGTTCGGACTGTTCTGGCGGCGCATGACCAAGCCGGCGGCGGTGGCCTCGTTGTTGGTGGGATTTCTGACCAGCGGTTTCTGGCTGTTGTTTGTTAACGGCAAAACTGCGGCGGGACTAGGGCTGTGCAAGGCGTGGTTCGGCAAGGATCACCTCGTGCCGACGCACTGGAGCCTCACGTGGACCGTGGTGGACCCGCTGGTGGTGGCGTTGCCGCTATCTGTGCTGACCGCGGTGGTGGTGGCGTTGGTGACCAAGCCCATGGACCCGGCCTACGTGCGCTACGTGTTTGGCGGGCCGCGGCCGGGCGAAGACGATTGAGTCGCGCGCGGCGCCTGCCCGCTCAGGGCAGGTGCGGGAACAGGCGGTAAAAGCGGTTGGTGGCGGGGGGCGGATTGGTGTCCGCCCATTCGCTGGCGCCTTGCAGCAGTTGCTGCGTGACCCACGGGCCGTTGAAAAGATCATCGGCATAATGGATTTGGTAGGCGCGCGCGGGGGAGGCGGGCCAGGTCAGCACCGGCGGGTCTTGCAGCACGTCGAGAAACTCCAGCCACGGGAAAGAATCGGCATCGGTGGGGTCGGTATCCGCCAGATATTCCTGCCACGCGGGCACGCCGTCGTTGTCGGTATCGGCCAGTGCGGCATTCTCGAAATCGTTGGTCCAGCCGTGCTGCGCCAGCCACCAGTGGGGCGTGCCCTGCGAAGTGACGCCGTTGGCCACAAAAATGGTGAGCGTCTGGCGCGACTGCGCGGCCACGGCGGAGCCGTCGCGCGCGATGATGTCCAGCGTGTGGTGGCCGTCGGCCAGCGCGGTGGTGTCCAGCGCATATTCTGCGGCCAGTGTGCCGTTGGTCGGCCGCACGTGGAACAAAATGGACGCCCGCGCCCGCGTGTCCCGCGCGTTGTCGTCGAGGAATGTGGTCATGTCAGAGTTGGTGGCGAGGCCGGTGGTGTTACTGACGGCAGTGACGCGGTAATCCACCACGATCCCGTAGCCGTCCGGCCCCGGCGTGCGGGCGGTGAGGTAGCCGTAGTTGACGGGGTATTGTGAGTTGTGGGCGTAGGACACGCCGTTGGTGGCTTGCAGTGTGGAGTTGGTGTTGATGGCCTGCCGCAAGCGCTCCAGAATGTTGGTGACCGCCTCGCCTTGCGTGGCCACCAGCGTGTTGGTGATCGCCACGCCGTTGGTCAGCGTGATGATGCAGGTGAGCTTGTCGTTGGCGTTGGCGCCGCTGCCAGTGCGCGTGGCCAGCCAGACCATTTTGCGGGCGTGATAAGGGGAGGGGGCGATGTTGGTGGCCGCGAGGCCCACGCCAAGCGTGAGCGAGTCGGCCGTGCCTTGCGCCACGGTGGCGCTCACCGCGGCGTTGTCGCCGGCGTGATCAAATTGGCGGTGAATCAATTCCAGCCGGTCGCCAAAAGCGGTGGCATAGACCGTTTGGGTGGCGTCGTTGTTGACGGCATCGGCGAGCGCGTTGACGACATCAAATAGCGTGTCATTGGCGGCCACCGTAACGCTGTTGGTGCGCCCGGCAACCGCCACCGCCAGTTGGTTGCCGGGGGTGGGGGCCAGCGTGACCAAGTTGGTGCGCAGCCGGTTGTCCACAAACAGATCAAAGCCGGCCGCCGGCACGCCCCGCGCGTGCGCGGTGGCCGAAATCGCCACCGTCACGGTGCCGGTCACGATTTGGTTGTTCGTGGGCTGGCTGACGGTGATGACTGGCGGCGCGGCATACGGCGCAGCCAGCGGATCGCCCGCGAACAGCCCTTGGTAGGGCGCGAAGACCGCCATGGCGTAGGCTTCGCCAATGGTGAACCCGCGGGCATACAGGAAGCCCAGGAAGGGGTCGGGATATTTTTCGATGTAGGAACACGGTTCGGCCACGGTGCCGTAGGAAGCCGTGGCGCCAATGCCGAACCAGTCCAACACGGTGTTTTGATTGTGATTGGTATCCAGCAACCGCCCGCCATAGGAGGTCATGTGGTCGGCGTAAGCGCCAGCCAGCCAAGTGTTGTTGGTGGATTTGGCGCCGGCGGTCAGATAAGCGCAGCCGTCATGATAGCCCATCACGTTGGTTTTGTTGTTCAGCGTGGCCCAAGGCGCGGCGATGAAACATTCCGCCGGCAAACCCGGCAGCGCAGTAAAGGAAAACTGCGCATCGCCAAACAGTTGTTCCCGCCAACCTCGCGGGCCGTCGCCGAGATTGTAGAGATAGATGGTGCCGGCGGGGAAGGTGGACTGTGCGGCGACGCCGCGATCCGCCACCAGCTTGGCATTGGCGAGGTTGGTGCCCAGCAGGTGGAACGCCACAAAGCCGTTGGTGTTGTTCCAGCCGGCGACGGAACGGAATGCGCGTTCGGCACGGTAGTAATTGTTGGTGGTGTAGAGCGGCAGGTTACAGGCACCAACTTCCCAGACGCTTGGCGCGTTTTGGAAGCCATAAAACAGGGAAGCGGTGACACCTTCCACGTCGCGCACCCGTGTGGGCAGGTCGCCGCACAACACAACGTAATCAATTTGGCCCGTCAGGTTTTCCGCGGCGATGTGCGCCAGGATTGGATCGCGCAGCAACGTGAAAAAATTGGTGGGGGTCAACGTCGCGGTGTTTGTGGCGATGCCCACCGAACAAATCTGGTGCGTGGGGATGCCGTGCTGGCTGGCGTAATATTCGCCCAGCTCCACCGACTCCGCGGAATTGGTGTTCACCACCACCAGCGTGTTGAAGGCCCCGCCGCCTGCGTGAACGGTCAGCGTAGCCCCGCCCGCCCACAGGCCGGCCATCAGGCATAAACGGCAAAAAATGGCGCGCTGAAAACGCATGGTGAATACCATTGGAAACCATACCGCCGCGCCCCCCAAAGTCAAACCCCCGTAACCTCCCCGCCGGAAGAGGCTGGAAGGTCGGCGACCATTCCCGCCCAACACTCCAACCAAAATCGTTCGGCTAAACGGGGGGGGGATGCTCTAGCCCGCGGCCTTGGACTCGTTCCACTCGTCGTCGGCGTCGTCGCCTTTTTTCATCTGGACGTTCTGGCCGAGGGTGAGCAGCTTGCGCAGGCCCCAGAAGATCAGCCCGGGAATAACCAGGCCCACCATCATCAGATGGATAAAGCTGAAGTGATAGGTGGGCTTGGGAACTCCGCGATACAGGTTCCAGAAGATGAACAGGCAACTGATCCACACGGCGAGGAAGTTGGGCAGGCCATCGCCGGAGTGCATCCAGTGCAGGCCGGGGGTGCGGTTCTTCGTGAGGGGATAAAAGATGTTGGAGCCCATGTGGCCGAGCTGGTCTTCCACCACGTGCACGCCGTAGCAAGCGGCTATGGTCACAAACACCTGCCAAGCCATGGTCCAGCCGGAGGCCCACCACGCCACGGCCCCCAGCAGCACGCCAAGGATCGCGCCAACCGTCAGCGAGTGCGACCACTCGCGGTGCCATGGCAGGAATTCCAAATCCAGGTCGCCGTTGTCCATGGGCTTGAAGCCGATGGTCGGGCCGTCGAAGATGTCCACCTTCAGCGCGGCATCATAGGTCTGGATGACCTTGGCCTTGAGCTTGGCCGTGGCCACCGTGGGGTAGCGGTCTTCCGTGCCCTTCACGGGTACCTGGCCGGTGTTGACCACCGGGCCGAACTTGACTTGCACTTCCAGTTTTTCGTTGTCAATTTTGACCGAATACTGCTGCCAGAAGTCGGCGCCGAGGCGCACGGACACCAGCTTGACGCGGACGTAGCGCTTCTCGTCCACGGCCAGCGCCACCGCGCGGGCGAACTCGTTGGCCACGTATTGCGGGTCAGGGTTGAGCGGGTCGGGGGTGATGTAGACATCATGTTCGTAAAAGAAGCGGTAGAACTTGAAGTCAATGGTGTCGGGCAAAATACCGCACGCGCCGCCCAAGATGAAGAAGATCGGGTTGCCTTGCTGTGCGGCCTCAATGGCCCACGGACCGAACGAGGCGACCGCCACGCCGGACATGAAGTGTGAGAATCCTTTCATCGCGTTCTCCTGGGGTTAGGTGAGCCCGAGCCAACCGGTGATGGTCTCGCCAAAACCGGACATGTTGCAAGCAATGGGGAACAGCAAAATGCCAAGGCAGTTGAGCCGCCGCGAGCCGAACAGCACCGGCAACAGGCCGATGCCCGTGCCGACGGCCATGATGAATACGCCGATCCAGCCGGTAATGCCCCACACCATCAGAATGATGATGGCGAGGGCCACGCTGGATACGTGGCGGTAGTTGTAGCGGCTGATGAACTTTAGCGTGAGCTTGGTCAGCGGCTCCATCAGCAGATAGGCCACGGCGGAGGCCACGGCAATGCTGCCCAGAATGAGATAGTAGTCGCTGATGCCGCTGGGGGTGTAAAGGGTCTTGGCCATCCAGGCGCCGCCGCCGCGCGTCAGGTGCAGGCCCGGCACGAACATCAGGATGAAGGAGCCCACGAAGTAAATGAACTTGGAGACGCCCTGGCCCATGATGAAGATGCGCTCATCGCGCTGCGCCGTGGCGTGGCCCGCCAGCATCCCGCCCACGCCGCCGGTGACGATCGGGAAGTAGGCCGCCAGCCCGCCGCCCAGGCTGCCCGACCAAACCGAACGCAAAATGATGTCGCCATTGACGGCGAGGCTCTTGGTGACGGTTTGCTTCGGCATGTCGGCTGCGGAAATGATATTGAGCAGGCACCACGGAATCGCAAACAGGCCCACGAACGCAGGCATGATGTTCTGGAAGGCCACTTCGTGGCTGACCGGCGAGCGGGTCAGAATGATGAAGCCCAGCAGCCCCGCCAGAAAGAATGTGGCCAGCCCGGCCAGCAGGGTTTTCCACGCATCGTAGAACTTGGCCCAACCCGCGGGCCCGCGGTTGCCGCCCTTGGGCCATTCGCTCATCAGCATGAAGGTGATGATGATCCACAGCACCCAGTGCATGTGCCCCTTGAGCACCTCTTGTGAAACGGGCAGATAGCGCGGCGCAAACGGCGCCACCACCAGGATCAGGAAGAACGCGCCGGCCAAGCCACCGACGGCGGTGATCATGGTGCCTTCAAAGCCGCGGCCATCCATCAAGTATTTCTGGCCCGGCAGCACGGTGAACATGGCCGATTCGTCCGGCGTGCCCAGCAACACCGCCGGGATGGTGTTGACCATGGACCAGCCCACGATCATTGCAGCCATCATTGGCAAATAGATTTCCGGGGCGATGGCCCACTGGGTATCAGCCAAGGCAATGATGGCCAGCACCAGCGCGCCCATCACGTTGTAAATGTGCAGGCCCGGCAGGCAGGCCAGTAAACTGGCAATCACCGTGCCGGCGAGCGTGGCAAAAAGCGCAATCCAAAAAACGGACATGGTCGGGCCTCCGGTTAGGGGATCACCATGGCGGAATAGCCGCGGTCCGCCTTGAGTTGCAGCTGGCCTTCATATTCCCCGACTTCGCCGCTGACGGCCACCTTGACGCCCTCGGCCAGCGCGCCGAGGACATCGGTGGGCACCAGCGATTCCCAGAGCACCAGATCAATGCTGCCGGAGTCGTCGGTGAGGGTGTAGGCCACGCCGCCGCGCAGCGCGCGCGGCACGCCCAGTGTGCCCTGCACCACGCGGGTTTCGCCCTTGTTGGCGGCGGTGATGGAACTCACCGGCACCGCGCGGGAGACATCCACCGCGGGGGCGGAGGCGGGGGCATCGTCCACCAGTTTGACCTTGTAGCCGCTCTTCACTTTGAGCTGCGGCGTGTCCTGATAGACTTCCACGACGCCTTCCATTTCAAACAGCGTGCCCGGCGTGGGCTTGACGGGAATGACTTCGTCCACGGCGGACCAGTACGTCACGCGCAGCGCGGCATCCTTGTCCTTGAGCATTACCGCGAACGGTTGCTTGGTGCCCTCCTGCGGCGGCTTCACGGAGTCCACCCGCCCGCGCACGCGGACGGTCTTGCCATCGAGCGCGGTGGTCACTTCGCTGACCGACAAACTGTTCGACTGCACCGAGCGCCCGCGGGAGAAATCGCGCGCCGGAGTGGCAGCGGTGGCCTTTTTCTTGGCGTAGGTGGCTGCCGCCTTTTTGCCCGGCGAGCTATAGGCCTCGGTCGGCGGGCCATCGAGGATTTCCAGATCCCCCCCCGCGGCTAGTTTGAGCTGAATCTTGTCCTGGTAGGTGTCCACCGAAACGCGCAGCCGCACATACGCGCCGTTGAGCACGTCCTTGCCCTGAATCTGGTCATATTCGCTCTGCCAGAAATTCACGGTTTGCTCGCCGCTGTCATCCTGAATCTTGAGCGCGTAGGGGCGCTTGGTGTTGGCCGGCGGCGGGAACACATCCACCACTTTGCCCGCAATCACAATGGATTTGCCCACCATGGCATCAGTGATGTTGGCCAGGCGCACCGCCGCAGCCGGCGCTCGCGTAATTTGGAAATCCTTGGTGCTGATCAGCCGCACGGAGGCTTCATCCTCCGCCACGCTCAACCCGCCGGCGAAGTTGACCTTGTCGCCCGCCTTGGGCACGCGGTCGCTGGCCGCCAAATCCTTGGCCTGCTTGGGGCTCATGAACACCATGATCACGCCGGTGCCGTCGGACACCGTAAAGCCCATGCCGCCGTTGCGGAAGGTGCGGGCATCGCTTTGCGCCTGCCCCTCAATGCGGATTTGCGCAAAGTTCATGGTCGGCGTCACATCGCCCAGCTTGACCACCGGAATCTCGCGGTACTTGGCCATGAGATAGAGCAGGAAAAGGCCGATGGTGGCCAGCAGCACCGCCGCCCAGCGCACGGCCACCAGGCTCATGCGCTTTTCGACCTTGGCGCCGCAATACGGGCACTTGCTCACCGCGCCGACAAAGCGGCCGCAGTTGATACAATTCATTTCATGGGATTGGGTTTCGTGGCCGGGGAGCGCCTGTTTGTCGTTCGACATAATCCATTACCTCCAAACCCCTGCCGCAAGGGGAACCAAAAAAACGGCATCTGTCAACCTAGCCTGTTCGACAGCAAACCGCAAAAAACAAAAGCATCCGGCGGGTGGAACGTTTTTGCGCCGGGACCCCCGCCGCGCCATTTTCATCCTTTCCATCCCGCGCGGTTCCGTGGAGAATCACCGGTGCGCTGATGAAAACAAGCAAAGGGTGGAATCACATGCGGATGATGCTTGCACAACCCCGTGGCGCCGGCCTCCAAACAGTCCGGCGGTACGTCTGGCGCCTGCTCCTGCTGGGGGCGCTCCTGGCCGGGCCGGCCCGGGCCCAGTTGATTACCAGCAACGATTGGGCCGTCGGCTATAGCCTGCCCACCCAATCGGCTGAAGTTTTCCTCAAAGGCGAATACGTCATCCGCGATATGCTCCTCGCCGGCATCAACCGCCTCTCCAATGGCAACAGCGCGGCCATTGCCACCTTCACGTTTTCCGGCGACTCCACCGAAACCGGCGCCGCCGGGCCTATCCTGCAAGCGTTGGACCACGCCTTGGACCGCGGCGCAAAAGTCCATTTTGTGGTGGATAGCGCCGTCAAGCGGTTCAAGGAATACACGCCGGGGCTCTCCCTCACACGCCTCTCCAAACGCCGCCGCAACCCGCTCGTGTTGTCCGTCTCGCCCCGTAACTCGCTCATGCACCACAAAGTGGCCATCTTCGACTACGGCCCAAGCAACCGCTGGGTGCTGGTGGCTTCCGGCAACTTTACCGGCGCAGCCAACATGAACCAATGGAATATCGCCCTGCTGGCCCGCAACGAGGAACTCTACGGCGCCTTCGCCGCTGAAATGGCCGAATTCAAGGCCCGCCGCTTTGGCGCTCAAAAACAGCAGCAGCACGACCGCACCAACTTCCGGCTGCAAGACAGTTGGGGCACCTGCTGGGTGCGTTTCGGTCCCTACCCCAAAGGCACCAACGGCGCCGTCAACGCCGAAACCGACATCCGCCGCCTGATTCACGACGCCGAAGAAGAAATCTATTTTTCCATGCACCGCTTCAACCGCGTGCCCCTGCGCCGCGATCTGGTCGCTGCCGCCAACCGCGGCATCAAGGTTGTTGGCGTTATCCCCGAAAGCGATCGCGGTACCAACCTGTTTGCCACCTCCAAGGCCACCGCCCGCTACTTTGCCGACCCCGCTAACTACACCGGCACCAACCGCGTCGTGCTGCTGCCCGCCCGCGCCAGCGCCATCAGCGATGCCTGGGATTCCGGCGAACCCGATCTGGTCCACACCAAATACGCCATCATTGACCCCAACGGACGCCGCCCGTTCGTGGTGCATGGCGCCGCCAACTGGACCATCTCCGGCCTCGTCGCGCCCGACGGCAACGATGAAAACGTCCTGATCCTGCGCCATCGCGACATCGCCCAAGCCTTCCTTGCCCACTTTCAGCGCGTGACCGCCACCACACCCCCGCCCAAACCCGCCGAGTAAAACCTCAGCCTCCCAATCGCACCACGGCAATTCGATTGAGGTTTACTCAGGAACCAATTATTAGCCCATCCTTCTGATCAAGGTCACAATCCATGACCTTGAAAAATGGCCCTGCTTTCTGAACTTCACATTGGGACTCTTTTGTAGGACGGGACTTGTTGCGGGACGAAACCTTCTTGCCGGGAAAGGCTGGAAGGTCTGTGAGACGTTCGGCATTGACGGTCGCATTCCGTGCCGCCTACCATGCCACGCATGAATACGCTCGTTCCAGCCGGCCCCAAAGCTTTTTTGATTCCTTCGCCCGGCGCGCAAGAGCCCTCCCCACTCGTAGCAGGTTGATCAACCCGGCGGCGTGGGTGAAAACCTGGGTGACATTCATCGGTTGTGTTCTGCTTGCCGCGGCAATGATCGGGTTGGTTGCCACTGCGCGATGGCACAACCAATGCGCCAACGAGGCCGTGGCAGAGTGCGAAACGGAGATCAGGCAATATCTTGTCGAAGAACTCGGCATCGCCGCGCTGTTTACATTTGAGGATCCCCAAGCCCGGGACCTCATTTCAGTCAGCGCCGCTCTGTGCCCGGGAACTGTGGCTGTTGTCCAAGAAGGCCGGCCTGCACGTCAGTTCGATGGCCGTGAACAGACCTGGCTGGCCTGGCCCTTGCCATGGGATATGCTGGGGTCCAATTTTACTCTCTCCGCTTGGATTCGTCTGGAAGAGCCGGAGCGGGATCAGGACATTTTCGGCGGCGCATACGCCACGTTGCAAACGGGGCTGCGTTATGAAAACGGGCAGATATTTTTCGATGTGCCGGCCAAAGAGCGCCAGTGCGTCAGCTACCCGTTCACCCGAACGGGCGAATTTGTGCATGTTGCGGCCACTGTGGACATGGCGTCCGGCCGCATGAGCTTGTATGAAAACGGCGAATTGAAAGCGGAAGGGCCCGTCAAAGAGATTCTCTGGCCGCCCCTCAACTTGTGTGCGGGCAAAACCTCTTGGTACGTGGTGCGGTCGCCGTTTAGCGGCATGATTGCGGAAACCGCGCTCTGGAACCGCCCGCTATCCGCGGCGGAAATTCAAAAGCTGAGCAGCGGGGTGGGGAGCCTGCTTGCGACTCACGTCCCCCGCGCCCTCCGGTGGCGTCATCGGCTGGCCAAACGGTGGCTGGCAGTAACGCAGACATTCTGCACGGTTCAGAATGTTTTTGATTCGCGCCTGTGGCGTGCCACCGAAAAAAGCATAGCCGGGGTGCCGGCCATCCGGCTGGTGTTGAGCGACAAGGATCGTAAACATTTCCTCAACGCCCACGAGCAAAGCCGTCGTTCCGGCAGACGCGTGCTGCAAGCTGCCCGGCCGCGCCGTGTTCACGCGCTGGCGGAGGGTGCCATGCTTTCCGCCCAGCTTTGGTTGCACGGCAGCGACACCGCCTACGCGGACTTCATCCGCCCTGGGTTTGTGCTGGAATATGAGGACGGCTGTACCTTCGACGGCTGCTCCAAAATCCTGCTGCAACCGCCCGAGGCAAGTGGTTTTCTCGCGCCTTTTGTTATTTCCCGATTGGAACGCCACTTCGGCGTGCCACAGGTTAGGGACGGCCTCTGCCGGCTTTACATCAACAACACGTTGGCCGGAATTTACCGTTACTCGGATTATCGGCAAAACGGCATTATGCCCGGCGACTACCGTCGGGCTGCCGAACCATTCATCCGAACTCCAACCACGTGGAATGTGATGTTCAACACGCAACCATTCGAGCCCGTGCTACGCATCAAGTCGCGCCCTTGGCCCGGCAATCAGGCGTTGTTGGACGCGCTTTTTGAAGAGGTCAAAAAAGAGTGCCGGCCGCTGTTGTTACGCGATTTTCAAAGTCCTTTGAACACCCGCGAGATCGGTCAGCAGATCCGGCAGAATTACTACGACTTGCAGGAACAAATGCACCCCGCTTGGGCCGCAGGCCCCCCGGCGCAGCATATGGCGGATTTTCTGGATGAGTATCTAGTACTCGGCTCCAACCGCTCGCCGTTCTATCTGGAAGGCGACTTGGATTTGTCGGTCCATCAAGTTGCGGATACATCACTGGCGTGGGAAAGTTCCGCTCCGCAATGGATCTCCACGACGGGCAAGGTTCATCAGCCCACATCCGGCGCGCCCAAAGAAGTGGTTCTGACCGCCGTCATTCAGGATCCCCAACAAACCATCCGGAAGGACCTGCGTTTCCGGGTGATGCCCCGCGAAACCACCTTGCCGGCGGTTTTCCTGACCGTCACGGATATCCTGGCGAAGGATCGCCGGGTGGATGCCGTGGTGGAGTTCGCCGATCCCACATCCGGTATCCGCCGCCTGATCGCCAGCCAGGCCCACCGTGCCGGGGTCAATCACCGCGGCAACACCAGTTATTGGGGCAAAAAGAAATTACTTTCCATCAAAACCGATTCCGCCCATGGCGTTTTTGGTGACCCGCAGGACCGGGTTCTAAAAACCATCAACGCGCGGCAGGATCCTTCGTTTTTGAACAATGGGTTGGCCTATGGCCTGTTCCGCGAATTTTCTGCGCCTGGCGCGCCGCGCTACGCGCCGCTCGTCCGACCTAGCGAGGTGTTTGTGAACGGCCACTATTACGGCCTCTACGAATTGTGTACCCGGATTGACGAGCGCCTCGTGGACGAAACACCGTGGGATGGGGAGGGGACTCCCGATATCTTCGTGTACCGCCACGAAAGCGCGCCGCCGCGCGCGCACCCTTTCCGAGTGTCCCGGCCCAGAGGCGCCGAGCATTCCTGGCATGAGCCGATTGATCAACTGCTGAATGACTTCACGAAAGCGGAATGGTTGCCGCGTATTTCGGCGCGGCACGACATTAGCAGCCTCATTGACTTGCAGATTCTCATCAACCTCATGCAAAACCGAAACGGCTATCCATTCCCATTCGCCATGCACGATGCGTTGGTGTACGACGCCACCCGCGGGCAATTATTCCATGTGCCATGGGATTTTGACCATCCCAACACCCGGCCTTGGGAGTGGCTGGCCAACAACATGATGCGTCGCATGGAGCAAGAGAATCCTGACTACATGCCCACCTTGGCCGCACGATGGTTTGCGCTGCGACAAACGGTGTTGTCCGACCATGCGCTTGAGCGTCGCATCCAAGCGTTGCGCGATCCAATCGCAGCGTATGTGCGCTGGGATTACGAGCGATGGAACTACAGCCATGGCGTCCCGCACCGCCGGCACGTGCAACACACCCGAAACGTGCTGCGCAACAGCACCGCTGCCATGGATGCCGCCTTGAAAAAATGGCTGCCCCACTATCCCGCGACAAAAAGATAGCAGCAGCCGAAGACCAGTAAACGCAAGCGCCGCCAACGCCGCAAATGGAACCTTCGCTGATTTTTAGTAGGGGTCTTGGGTTTGGCGCCTCCCATGCGGAACCACTCGGATAAAAACGCAAAAATCACTCACCAAAAATATGTCCAGACTTTATAAACTGTGGACAGTACCCTCAAAATGTCCAATTTAAAATTGCCTAAAAAATAGATGTAATAAATTGTGTATAAATGGGATGGGGATATTACAACATATGCCCAGAGTTTATAAACTCTGGATGGCATGATTCAAATGACAAAACCAAGAGGTTGGTTTGACGACGGTTATTTCCTCACCCTAGGCGGCACTATCCGACCACTGAAAACAACGATGAACTCGCAAATGGCGCGCAGTGGCGCTAGGTGGTGAGGGCGAGCATGCGGTCAATGGATTTCTTGGCGCGCAGGCGGATGTCCTCGGGGACGGTGACCTCGTAGCGCAGGTGTTCGAGGGCGGCGAGGGTGTCCTCGAGGGTGATGGTGGCCATGTAGGGGCAGCGGTGGCTGCATAGCCGGATCATCTCCTTGTTGGGATTTTCGGCGGCGATGTTGTCGGCCATCGAGCATTCGGTCATCAGGAAGTATTGCGGCGCAGGGTGCTCTTGCACAAAACGCACCATGGCGGAGGTGCTGCCGGAAAAGTCGGCGGCTGCCGCCACGGCGGGGGGGCATTCAGGGTGGGCGAGAATGACGGCTTGCGGGAATTGCCGGCGGACATTTTCAACATCCTGCACGGTGAACAGGTCGTGGACCTCGCATTTGCCATGCCAGCCGATGAAGGTGTTGGCGCTGGGGCAGGCGGCGGCGGCCTGTTCGGGGAAGATCACGGTTTTGCCGGTTTCGCGCGCGACGTTGCGAGCGAGGTATTCATCCGGAATAAAAATCACCGTGTCCGTGTCGAGGCTGGCAACGATTTTGGCGGCGCTACTGGACGTACAGCAGATATCGGTCTCGGCCTTAACGGCAGCGTAAGTGTTGATGTAGGCGACGACCGGGACGCCGGGAAATTGGGCTTTGAGGCGGCGGACGTCATCGGCAGTGATGCTTTCAGCAAGGGAGCAGCCCGCCTTGGTGGAGGGGATGAGGACTTTGCGCGTGGGGTTGAGAATCTTGGCGGTTTCCGCCATGAATTCCACCCCGCAAAACACGATGACGCTGCGATCGGCCTTTTGGGCCTCGCGACAAAGTTCAAGCGAGTCGCCACGGATGTCGGCAACGGCGTGATAAAGCGCGGGTTCCATGTAGTTGTGGCCCAAAATCACAGCATCGCGTTCAGTTTTTAGCCGGTTGATTTGAGCGGCCAGTTCCGCCTTGGCCCGGATTTCAATTTCGGGGACGAGGTGGCGCAAGTGCTGCATCATCCACGCCTCGATGGCGCGGACATCCGTGCTTTGCGAAATGGGATTAGTTTTCATGGCCTTTTTCCACCTATCCCGCCCACTCTACATTTGAGTGTGGTTTTTGACAAATCATGTTCATCCGGCTAGGTTGTGACGAACGCGCCCGCGGAGGCGCGGCCAAGCAGTAAGGACCACCATGACACCAACCAATGAAGCCATTTTGAACGCGCTGCGCGCGGTGATTGATCCCGATTTTGAAAAGGACATCGTGACGCTGGGCTTTGTGAAGGATTTAGCCATTCGCGATGGGGTGGTGTCGTTCAAGATTGAACTGACCACGCCGGCGTGCCCCATCCGCGATCAATTCAAGGAAGAAGCGGAGCGCGTGGTCAAAGCTGTGCCGGGCGTGACGAGCGTACACGTGACCATGACGGCGCAGGAGCGCCCGATGCGCAAGCTGGCGCAGGGCAGTGGCCTGGCCAAAACCACGTGTATTTTGGCAGTGACCTCCTGCAAGGGGGGGGTGGGCAAGTCCACGGTGGCGGCCATGCTGGCGGTGAATCTGGCGCGGCGCGGCTTCCGCACGGGTCTGCTGGATGTGGATATTTTCGGGCCTTCGGCGCCCACGTTGTTCAACTTGCATGAGAAAGGCGTGGAAACCACGGACGAGGACTACATTGTGCCGCGCGAATGGGAAAACCTGAAGGTGATGTCGTTCGGCTTTGCGCTAGGCGATGAGCCGGCGGTGATGCGCGGGCCGATGGTCTCCGGCCTCGTGCAGCAATTTTTGCATCAGGTGGCCTGGGGCGAGTTGGATTACCTGATCATTGATTTCCCGCCGGGCACGGGGGATGTGCAGTTGACTATTTCGCAGTCGGTCCAGTTGGATGCGGCGGTGATTGTGACCACACCGCATGAGCTTTCGCTGGCGGACGTGCGCAAGGGCATCCAGATGTTCGCCAAGGTGAACGTGCCGGTGCTGGGCGTCATTGAGAACATGGCCTATTTCCAGTGTCCGGGCTGCGGCGAGCGGCACGAGATTTTTGGCAAGTCGGGCACGGACCTGCTGCGCGAGCGCTTCGGCCTGGACAACTTGGCGGTGCTGCCAGTGCGCACTGCGTTGAGCGGGCGGCTGGAAGATTTGGCCGCTGCGCCCGAGGCCGCCGCCGCCACGGATGCCGTAATGCGCGCCCTCGGCCGGCAAATGATGGCCCGCCCCGAACGGCCGAAGCCAGTTGCCACGCCGACCCATATTGAGCTGCACTGGAGCGATGGCCGCGTGGAGCGCGTGGCCAACCGCGAGCTGCGCTTGGCCTGCGGCTGCGCGTTGTGCGTGGACGAAATGAGCCGCGTGCCGTTGCTGGACCCGGACACCGTGCCGGAGGATATCCACGCCGAGGAAGTGTGGACCATCGGCAACTACGCGCTGGGGATTGCGTGGTCGGATGGACATGCCACCGGCTTCTTCCCGTTCCAGACCATCCACCAGCTTGCCGAGGCCACGCCGGCGGAATAACCGCCGCCCGCCCCCCTTCCGCGCCCCTGTTTTTGCCGGGTCATCGCCAGAAAAATGCGGCCCGTGATTTGCGGGGCGGCCTCCGCGGGCCTACATTGGCGTGAACCACCGGAACTAAAACCATGGCGAACAAGATACAAACCGAGCAGCTCCAGCAGCGCGGCCGCGAGTATAAATACGGCTTCGAGACGGTCATTGAGCAGGACACCTTCCCCAAGGGCCTGAACGAGGACATTGTCCGGGCGATTTCCCAGCGCAAGGGCGAGCCGGATTATCTGCTCGAGTTCCGCCTCAAGGCCTACCGTTGGTGGGCGCAACAGCCCGCGCCCACATGGGCGGCGGTGGAGTTCCCGCCAATTGATTTTCAGGACATCCGCTACTTTTCCGCGCCCAAATCCATGGCGCGGCCGGTCAATGAGGCCGGCGAGGTGGACCCGATTCTGGTGCGTACATTCCAGCGGCTGGGCATTCCGCTGCGCGAACAAGAGCGGCTGACGGGCGTGGCGGTGGATGCGGTGTTTGACAGCGTATCCGTCGGCACCACCCACCAGAAAATGCTGGCGGAGCACGGCATCATTTTCTGCTCGTTCTCCGAGGCGGCGCGCAACCATCCGGAACTGGTGCAGAAATATCTGGGCAGCGTTGTGCCGCCGACCGACAACTTTTACGCCGCGCTCAACTCGGCGGTGTTTTCCGACGGCTCGTTTGTGTACATCCCCAAGGGCGTCAAATGCCCGATTGACCTCTCGACCTATTTCCGCATCAACGCGCGCGAAACGGGGCAGTTCGAGCGCACGCTAATCATTGCCGATGTCGGCGCGGAGGTGTCCTACGTGGAAGGCTGCACAGCGCCGGCGCGGCCCGAAAACCAGCTCCACGCCGCGATTGTCGAGCTGATTGCGCTGGACGACGCCACCATCAAATATTCCACGGTGCAAAACTGGTATGGGGGCGATGCGGCGGGACGCGGCGGCATCTACAACTTTGTGGTCAAGCGCGGGCGGTGCGCCGGCAAACGCTCCAAGATTTCCTGGACGCAGGTGGAGGCGGGCGCTGCCATCACCTGGAAATACCCCAGCGTGGTGTTGCTGGGCGACGATTCCGTGGGCGAGTTTTATTCGGTGGCACTGACAAACAACCAGATGCAGGCGGACACCGGCACGAAGATGATTCACATCGGCAAAAACACGCGCAGCACCATCGTGGCCAAGGGGATTTCCTGCGACCAGTCGAAGAACAGCTACCGCGGGTTGGTGCGGATTGCGCCGGGCGCGGAGAACGCGCGCAACTATTCGCAGTGCGACTCCATGCTGGTGGGCGACAAGGCGGCGGCCAACACCTTCCCGTATTTGGAGGTGAGCAACCCGAGCGCCATCGTGGAGCACGAGGCGACCACCTCCCGGATCAGCGCGGAGCAGCTTTTTTATTTGCAGTCGCGCGGGCTGGACACGGAGGCCGCGGTGTCGCTGCTGGTCAATGGCTTTTGCAAGGACGTGTTCAAGACGCTGCCGCTGGAATACATGGTGGAGGCCGTGAATATGCTGGAGCTGAAACTGGAACACAGCATCGGATAAGGAGCAGGACATGTTGCGCATCAAAAAGTTGAAGGCCCGCGTCAAGGACGGCCCGGAAATCTTGCACGGCATCACGCTGACGGTGAACGCCGGCGAAATCCACGCCATCATGGGGCCGAACGGCTCCGGCAAAAGTACGCTGGCGCGGATTCTGGCGGGTCACCCGGACTACGAAGTCACCGGTGGCGATGTGCATTTCCAGGTGAACGGCGAATGGCAGGATTTGCTCGGGATGGAGCCGCACGAGCGCGCCAAGGCGGGCGTGTTCCTCGCGTTTCAGTACCCGGTGGATGTGGCGGGCGTCAGCAACGTCACCTTCCTGCTGGCGGCCTATAACGCCATCCGCCGCGCCCGCAAGGAGCCGGAGGCCGATGCGTTCGAGTTCCGCGAATTGCTGGTGGAAAAAGCGGCGCTGATTGATTTGGACCCGTCCTATCTCGACCGCGCGGTGAATCTCGATTTCTCCGGCGGCGAAAAGAAGCGCAACGAAATCCTGCAAATGGCGGTGCTGGAGCCCACGCTGGCGGTGCTGGACGAAACGGACTCCGGGCTGGATGTGGATTCGCTGCGCATCGTGGCGGAGGGCGTCAACCGGCTCCACGCGGCGCACCGCGCGGTGCTGATGATCACGCACTACCAGCGCATGCTGAACTACATCACGCCGCAGTTTGTGCACATTATGATGGATGGACGCCTCGTGCGCTCCGGCGATGCCCAGTTGGCGCACGAGGTGGAAAACCGCGGCTATGACTGGCTGAAGGAGACCGCATGAAGACCCGTTTCGTCGGGCTGGGCGAAGGCTACGCGGCGCTGTTCAATGCGCAGCGCGGCGGCGTGCTGGACCCGCCCTGGCTGGCGGGCCGCCGTGACGATGCCTTTGCCCGGCTGCAGCAAAGTGGCTTGCCCACGCGCCATGTCGAGGAGTGGAAATACACGGATATTTCCTTCCTGGCCGGCCAGACACCGGCTGCGCCGGTGGGCGACGCTGTGGCCGTGGACCCTGCGCGCCTGCCAATGTGGCACGAGGACGATCTGAACATTGTGCTGGTGGATGGCCGATTGCAGCAAGAGCTTTCGCCGGCGTTGGAGTCCGGCTTGCTCGAGTGGGCGCGCTTGGGCGATTTGGGCAAGAACCCCGAAACCACGCCGGTTGCGGCGCATCCGGCGGCGCTGTTGCACGCGGCGTTTGTACACGACGGCGTGTTGGTGCGGATCCCCGCCAATGCGCAACTGGCGCGACGGGTGCACATCCTGCTGCTCCATGCCAGCCTGACCCCGCACGCGCTGCTGGCGCCGTGGGTGGCCATTTTTGCGGGCGCCAACTCGCAGGCGCGGGTGGTCATCACGGCCTACTCGTTGAGCGATGCCGCCTGCCTGCACTTGCCGCGGGTGATGGTCAGCGCTGATTCCGAATCGAATCTCGCCATTAGCCAGGCGCAACTGCTGAACACACAGTCGTGGCAGTTGGCCACCAGCCGCGTGGAACTGCAGCGCGATGCCCACGTGGCCCATCTGGAGGCCGGGCTGGGCGCGGCGTTGGCACGCCACGACCTGACCGCCGTGCTGCTGGAATCCGGCGCGCGGGTCGAGCTGAACGGGCTTTACGCATTGGATGGCAAGCGGCACGCGGATTTCCATACGCTGATCGAGCACCGCCAGCCCAACTGCAGTAGCCGGCAGGTGTACAAGGGTATTCTGGCGGGGAAAGCAGCCGGTGTGTTCAACGGCGCGGTGCGGGTGTTTCCCGGCGCGTCCGGCACCGATGGCTACCAGCTCAACAAGGCGCTGCTGATGAGCCGCGAGGCGCAAATGTTCAGCAAGCCGGAGCTGCTGATAGACAACGACGATGTCAAATGTTCGCACGGCGCAACCATCGGCCAGATCAACCCGCAGGAGCTGTTTTATCTGCAAAGCCGCGGCATACCCGAGGCGCAGGCGCGCCACATGCTCGCGCGCGGCTTTGTGGAGGACATTATGTTCCAGCAGGGCGACGACCGCCTGCGCGCCGATTTGGATGGAGCCCTCGACCGGTATTTTGCCGCCCATGAATAAGCCCGCTCCACAACCGCTGGACCCGGTGGCCATCCGCCGCGAGTTTGCCTGCTACCGGCAGGCCGGCGCGCCGCTGGTCTATCTGGACAGCGCGTCGTCCTCGCTGAAACCCGACTGCGTGATTGACGCCGTAGCCAACCATTACCGCCAGACACCCGCCAACATTCACCGCGGGCTGTACCCCATGAGCGAAGCCGCCACCGCCGCCTATGAAAACGCGCGCGAGCAGGTGCGGCGTTTCATCAATGCGGCGGCGCGCGAGGAAGTCATTTTCACCAGCGGCACCACGGATGCCATCAATCTGGTGGCGCACGGGTTCGGCAACGCGCTGCAAGCGGGCGACGAAATCTTGATCACCGGCTTGGAGCATCACGCCAACATTGTGCCGTGGCAATTGCTGCGCGAGCGGCGCGGCATCGTGCTGAAGGTGGTGCCCATCACGCCGGCGGGCGAGGTGGACCCCACGGACTTCCGCGCAGCGTTGGGCCCGCGCACGCGGCTGGCCGCATTCACGGCGGTATCGAATGCGCTGGGCACGGAAACGCCGGTGGCGGAATTGGTGGCCTTGGCCCGCGCCGCGGGCGCCGCCACGCTGGTGGATGCCGCGCAGGCCATGGCGTGCTGCCCGGTGGATGTGCAGGCGTGGGGCTGCGATTTTCTGGCGTTTTCGGGGCACAAGTTGTTTGGGCCAAATGGGGTGGGGGTGCTGTATGGTCGTCGCGAGCGGCTGGAAGCCATGAACCCCTTCAAGGGCGGCGGCGATATGATCCGCGCGGTGACGTATGAGCGCACCACCTACAATGATTTGCCCTACAAGTTCGAGGCCGGCACGCCGCCCATTGCCGCCGCGGTGGGGCTGGGCGCGGCCATCCAGTGGGTGGAGGAGCTGGGACTGCCACGCATTGCCACCCACGAAGCGGCGCTGGTGGCCGCCGCC
>ENA-UOWE01000325-UOWE01000325.1-activated-sludge-metagenome-genome-assembly--contig:-NODE-325-length-70665-cov-31.997337_pt1 | contig 70665 bp, 78 predicted proteins | sample MGYA00249841_ERZ761562 | MGnify/ENA primary metagenome ERZ761562 (study PRJEB28883, sample SAMN05720200) | activated sludge metagenome | isolation source: Anaerobic digester | place: Japan... | reverse complement strand
TGCCGAACACTTTTACAGAACCAGGAGACACATCGATGCAGGAGAATTTTTAGGGCTGCATCAGGGATATCCACCATGGCTGATTCTGATTACCTGTATGATTCCGCCCGTCATGCCAATTCATTTGTCACTGAATTTTTGGCATTAATTCATTACCGCGAGCTGGCTCGGCAAATGATCAGCCGTTCGATTAAAACACGGTACAAACGGTCGGCACTTGGGGTGATCTGGACCATGCTCAACCCCCTGCTGACCATGCTGGTCTTAACCATTGTTTTCTCAACATTATTTCGGTTTCAAATTGAACATTATCCAGTCTATATCCTTTCGGGTTTACTGGCATGGAACTTTTTTGCAAGTACCACAAACCTGGCGATGGGCGAGATGCTATGGAGCGGTGACCTATTAAAACGAATTTACCTGCCCAAGGCAATCTTTGTGGTTTCGACAACGGGCAGTGGATTGGTGAATATGGGGTTATCAATGGTTCCTCTGCTGATCATCATGTTAATCACCCGCACTCCCATCACAAGCAGCATGCTCATCCTGCCGGTTTCCATCCTCGCACTGACCATTTTTGCGATGGGGGTTGGTTTTATATTATCCACAATTGTCGTCTATTTCCAGGATATTATGCCAATCTATGAAGTTGTTCTGATGATGGGAATGTATGCCACGCCTATCATTTATCCACCAGAAATTATCCCCGAACGCTTCCAGTTTATTACAAAGCTTAATCCAGTTTATTACTTTGTCCGTTGCTTCCAGGAACCGATTTTCAAAGGTCAAATCCCCAGCCTGGAAACATGGATTACCACTTTTCTGATAGCCATATTTACATTAATTGTGGGGTGGTACATCTTCACGCGAAAGGTCAGTGAATATGCCTACCGAGCTTAACCGTCTGGAAAAGACCCCCAAAATATCAAACCAACCAGTCATCCAGTTTATTAATGTTGGCGTATGTTACCGAATCCCGCGGGAACGAATTTCGACCATCAAGGAATATACCATTCGCTGGTTGCAGCGAAGAATACGATATGAAGAATTATGGGCATTAAAACATGTCGATTTTGACATCTATTCAGGTGAAATTTTTGGGGTAATCGGGCAAAACGGCGCCGGTAAGAGCACAATGCTGAAAGCCATGGCGCGGGTATTGGTCCCAACGGAAGGTCATATCAAATCGCGCGGATTAATTGCCCCCTTACTTGAGCTGGGCGCGGGATTTCACCCTGAATTAACAGGGCGGGAAAATGTCTATCTTAACGGTGCACTTCTTGGACGCTCCCGTAATGAAATGGAAGAACTTTATCCATGGATTGTTGATTTCGCTGAACTTGAACATTTCATGGACGCACCCATACGGACCTATTCAACCGGTATGCAGGCGCGCCTGGGCTTTGCTGTTGCGGTTGCCAAACGCCCGCAAATATTACTGGTGGACGAACTCCTGTCCGTCGGAGATACACGCTTTCAGTACAAATGCCTGGAAAGGATGAATGGATTCCAGAAAGAGGGCACCACCATCGTGATTGTGTCCCATAGTATGGACACAATCCGATCCTTTTGCAAACGCGCTTTATGGCTGGATCACGGACATGTTCTGGATATTGGTCCCGCAGACGAAGTGGTTGCTGCATATCAAAAAGCCATGCAGGACCAAGACACCCGACTGGATGGTCAAATATCCACCCCAACAGAGCAGGAAGCACAAACCTCCTCTGAACACTTGCTTTATGATGTACCCAAAACACATCCTGCTTACCCGTATTTAATCGCTGCCATCAATGCCGGATATGAAATCACATACGATGGTGGTTATTTTGCCCCGGAGGGTATTTTATCGCGCGCCCAACTGGCAATTTTTGCACTCCGGTGCAAATGGGGACCCAAATATGAACCGCGCCCGGCATCTGGTGAAATTTATACCGATATTCCACGGGATCAATGGCTTTCTTCTTACGTGGAAGAGAACTATCATTTCAGGTTAACCACTGCGCCCAAGGGAGGGAAGTTTTGGCCTGAGATGGGCGCCACCCGCGCAAGCGCTGTCTATAGCATCATGAAAGCCGTTGAACCTTCTGAAAGCAGCACTCCCAATTGCAAAGGGGTGTTTCCAGATGTACCATCGAATTATTGGGCTGCCCCGTATATTGAAAAGGCGGTTGAAAACGGATTCATCACCGCCCTTGATGTAAAAAACAACCTGTTTTATCCTGAAGAACCCATTTCCCGCGCAGATACAGTTACCATGATGGTGAAAGCACTGAGGATACCAATCTAAACTTCTGTTCGATTATCAAACAGCAAATGCAAAAAATAATATTGGTCATTGATCCCTCCAGGATGCCTTTATTGGAATCAATTCGCGATTTTCTCCATCAGAAACGCGATATATATGCCATCCAACTTGTTACAATATCCACTCCCAGCACAATGACTTCATCCGCCTGGGAAAAAACGACCCCGGATCAGAACATCTGGGAAGGTATTGACCAGGTGTGGGCAATTATTCCAGCCGATTCTCAAACTGTTCACCCATTCATCAAAGTACTTCTTTCGGAAGCAATTCACCAAATGCCATGTGCAACTCTTGTTTTTCCGGGAATGCACGAATTGATTGAAAATCAGCCCATCAATTTCGCTTTGACCGAACAACTAACAAACCTGGGAGCCGTAGATTTACAATCCAGGTTATCAGATCACATATTGATATATCAGGAGCTTGTAAACGCCGGGAATGCAAATATAAAAACAATCATCGACTCGTTACATTCTCATCTTGTAAAGTTTATCCACCCCATCCGGCTGGCGGTTATACCACAAGGTTCGTCCAGGGAAGAAGCTTATTACCGGATTCGCCTTTTTCTGCGCAAAGCCTTTTACTATCTTCCTGAGAACATGTGGCGTTTATCGTCACTGAAAGACATCATTTATTGGAACCTGGTTTCACCACAAATGACCCTGGCGACGGACACCTACCTGCGGCGTTCCGGAAGGACACCCGGGTTTCGCCGTAGAAGCATGATCATGCCAGGTTGGTGGAGCAAGCTGAAGAGCCCATATGTGTATGATCAACTGGATGCTTATTGGGAGAAACATAAAGATCGCCAGGAACATGTTATCTACATAACAAGCTCATCTCCCCAGCAATCACCAAATTCTCATTCTGCTCGAATTGGGCGGGAAATCCAAAACCAGGGTGCGTCCCTGATCCATGTATATTATCGATTTTCGAGCCGTGATCCTCAAAAAGAGGGCGAAACCAATGAGGGTTTTCAATTGCCCCTCGACCGATTATGGGCACATCCAGACCGGATTTTCTATACTCCCCATGCACCCCGGACAGGCAAACGAAGAATCCTGATTGATTTTCCCCACCCATCCCTCTTCCGGGTGCTTTCCATGGCGCGCCGAATGGGATGGTCTATCCTCTATGAGCCCACAGACGACTGGGCATTGTTGCAAAAGCGCGGGCTGGCGCGCTGGTACTGCCCCTGGTTTGAATACTTCCTTGCACTGAATGCTGATTACGATAGTTCACTCAACCCAATCTGGGAAGAAAAGGATTCAACGAGCACGTTGGGGAAATTGGAGAAGGAAATATCGCCTCATCGGCAAGGAAAGGGAAGTTTACAGGAAACCATTCTTCCAGAATGGTGGGATCACTTAACAAAAGATGAGATTGCTTTTACTGAACTTGCTGATTTTGTGATCAATCAACAAGCCACACCAGGTTGTGTTATCATTTTTTCTGGTGTGTTGTTCACAAAATCTGAAGGACAACGCGCAACCTGGTTGACACGTGCTTTTAACCAAATGGGGATCCCCGTAATCTTTACGTATTTCCGTTTTGGCGGACAGGACAAAGCACCCCAGGATCCCAATTTTCCCATGGTTTATCAATTCCCCATCGATCAACTTTGGGCATTTCCGGAACAATTCTTAAACACGATTCGACCACTCCAGGGGCAAACGCTGTTCTTAATGGAGTTTCCCCATCCCGCATTAATCCGCCTGATCCATTTATTCCAATGTCATGGCTGGAGCACAGTCTATGAAATCATCGACGATTGGCGTGAATTCAAAAAAGTGGGGCAAGCAGACTGGTACTTTGACCCTGTTGATGCATATATTCACCACGCCAGCCAACATGTTTCAGCCACCTCCGAAGCCCTGGTGGAACACGCAGAGGTGATGAGCGGACGGAAGGTTCACCTGATTCAGAATGCATTTGAAGCTGGAAGTTTACCCATCAGCAGCACACCACGCGATCTGCCGAGGGGAAAAATTACCATTGGGTATTTTGGACACCTGACATCCTCATGGTTCGACTGGGATTTGCTTGTGGGAGTTGCCCGTCGTCATCCCGAATGGATATTCCATGTCATTGGCTATGGATATGATGCCAAACTGACCCTGCCCGATAACATTCTTTTATTGGGGAAAATTGCCCACGATGATCTTCCGCATTTTGCCGCCAACTGGGATGTTGCAATGATTCCATTCAAAACCTCCCGGTTGTCGCGGGGGGTCAATCCAATCAAGGTCTATGAGTACCTGGAGTTGCACCTGCCAGTTGTCACCTGTGGTATGCCCCACCTGAGCCAGATGCCCTTTGTTCACAATGTGGAATCCATGGAGGAATTTGAAAAGCAAATTCTCCAGGCAGCCGAAACCCAACCCGACCCGCAAATCATCTCCGCATTCCTGGAGAAAAACACCTGGACATACCGGGCGGAATGTCTTCTCAATTTATCTGAAACAGTTGAAGTGACAAAATGACAAAAATTTTATTCTATTATGAATATCTGGGTTTGGGAGGTGTTGAAGTTATTCTTGCAACCCGCCTCCGCGCATTGATGAAATCAGATTACCAGGTCCGCGCCATGTTTATGCAAGATGCTGGCGGAAGACTGCTCTTTAAAGGCATGGAAGATTCAATCATCATCCCAGCATCCCCAATTCAGAAGATGGACGCCTTGCTGGATTTCCAGCCTGACATCCTGGTGTCATTGGATACGCCATCTATTGTCAGTGCCGCACGAAAGCTGCTGCCGAATATCAACATTTTTTATGAAATCCATACGACCTATCCGCAAGCACTTCGTCCATTAAGAAATCAAAAATTTATCCAACAAGTCAACCATTTCATCGTACCATCCAAATTTCAAGCCCAATTCGTCCGGGAAATTATCAACCGACCTGATATCGCCATGGATATTGTGCCGGACCCCCTGGATGAGAGATATTTTTCTCCACTCGAACCTTCGATTGGCAAAGCAAATCAACCGATCATTGCATGGGTTGGGCGATTGGACAACTTGAAAAACTGGCGTTCATTCATCGAGATTGCTGCAAGAATCTCCTCCAAACGGCAGGATGTTGAATTTCGGTTGATCGGCGGTTTATATTCTCCAATGGAAGAACAAAACGCGCTCTGGATTCAAATGGTCAAAAATAATCTGCTCCAGCAGATGCGTTGGTATCCAAGCCTGGATCCGGAACACATGCCTGCCATGTTGGATGAAATTCGAAATTCGGGAGGTTGTGTTGTGTCAACTTCACGAATTGAATCGTTCGGAATGAGCATTTTGGAAGCCATGGGACGCGCGTGTCCTGTAGTTGTTCCAGACGGTGGTTCGCTTGCTGAATTGGCGGGAGAACAAACCCGCGGATTAACCTACCCACTTGCAAGGCTTGACGAGGCTGTACAAAAAATATTAACATTACTGGATAATCCAACCCTCAGGCAGGAACTGGGAGAACACGCCCGCGAATTTGCTCTGCAACATACCTGGCAGGCATCCAATGATGCTTTTCTGAAAGCCATTCAATCAACCAATCCATAATCCGATGAATCGTCACCTCGATAAAACCAAATTTTCAAATAACAGCACCTTGCTTTGGTTGAGTATTTTTTTGTTTTTCCTTTATATGGGATGGATTGCCGCCCGTCCGCAATCTGTTTTCTGGACAGTGGATGAAGGCGGGAAGTTCATATACATTCAAAATACAATCCGCTCAGGGAATCCAGCATCTCCATTAGATTATCCTGCCCGTGCCCTTGACCCCAATGGTGAATTTTATCCTTCTTTCTATGTCAACCACCGTGGCAACCAGGTGACCATGTGGTGGCAGGCTGGCTTTCCATTATTGGCAGGGATTTTCTATCAGATCATCGGCTGGCTGGGTTTATACATCATCCCAGCCATTTGTGGAGTTGCCACAGCATACCTTGCTGCAATCACCTTCGGATTGATGATTCCCAACCAACCTTCTCTCAAAATCCTTGTCCTGCTGGTCACTGGTTTAGCCACCCCGATCGCCTTTTACAGCACCATGTTCTGGGAGCACACCCTGACTACCTGCGGTGCAATGGCAGCCACCTATTTTTTACTGCGCGGTCAGTACACAAATGATCAACGCTGGTATTACTTTGCCGGGATCAGTGCTGCCCTGGCGGTTTTTTTCCGGGTGGAGGTCATCCTGCTACTGGCTGGTTTTGGGGTTGTTCTTCTCATCAAAAATTGGCGCAATGGGCTCCGTTTTGGTTTCAGCACATTGGTTGTTCTGGCACCACTGATCTTTGTCCATGCCCAAATAACCGGTTCAGCATTTACCCCGGTTCTGGCTTCAGTTACAGCCGGTAAATCCTTCCAAGTCTCGGAAGCATACGGAAGTAAATTCCTTGCATATTTCCTCTATAATCCACCGGCAGTATGGACACTCAGTATTCCTGATGTGCTTGTTGTAGTTGGCACACTGGGCTTTCTCATTTTTGTGATTGGTACAATTTTCAAGCCCATGCATTGGATTGGAATCATTGGAGCCACCCTGACATTGATCACTCCTGTTTGGATCCTGGTCAATCCATCGGGCTACCGTTCGCTCCAGGGATTGATAACTGCCGGACCCTGCATCCTGTTTTCTATCTGGTTGTTCATTCGCCGGGAAAACTGGCAATCCTCGCAACTGCCGGGCATGTTGGCTGCTGGTCTGGTGTTAACCATGTTGGGATATCTTTACAAGTCCTGGGTGGGGGCTGGAGGGCTGCAATGGGGACCAAGGTATCTTTTATCCTTTTATCCAATCCTGGTTGTTGCCGGTTTGGTGGGTTTACATTCGATCTGGGATCAATTCTCGAAAACGAGGAAAACCACCATCATCGTTTTGTATCTATTTGCAATTTTCATCGGTTTGGGATTCCAAGTTCGTGGTGCGCTCACTGTCCGCACTATTCAGGAATATTATCAACAAAGTGAATCTGCCTTCCGGGAATTCAGCGATCGACCGGTTGTCACAGCATGGTGCGATATTGTGTATCTCCTGCCCAATTTGTACTGGGAACAACAATTTGTTAGCACAACCCGTTCAGGGTTAAATCGGTGGGCGGAGCACGCCAAAGAGACAGGGATTGATCAGTTTTATGTCGCAAAACTGGACCTTTGTTCAGCAGATTTCCTTGATGCAGTTGCGCAAAATCGGAAAACAAATCCCACTGGTCTGACGATCCTCTCTTATAAAACAGCGGATTATCCCAACCATGAATAGAAAAAATGACTGGCGTCCGTGGTTAATTGTGGCAATGCTGCTGTCCATATCCCTGGTGATTGCCTACCAGTATGTGCAGCACATCGAAATTCCCACGGTGGAAGCCCGCCGTCAACTCCAGCAAAGCATACTGGATGGGAATGCTGAATCGCCCTACCAGTACCGGGTACTGGTGCCCTATCTTACACATGGTCTTGAAGCCACATTAAAGCTAATCAAGCCCGGAGATACATTCAAACTGGCTTACGCAATTTATGACACATTGGCAATTTTTGCCAGCCTGACTGCCTTGTTTTATTATCTACGGAATTGGTTCAGCCAGAGTGCAAGTTTAATCGGTGCTTTGATTGCAGCTGTAAGTATGCTGGTCGGGTTTCGGGATCATTATTATCAACCCTGGAGCCTTCTGGAACCTGCAACAATTGCCTTAGGATTACACTTGATTTATCATAAAAAAATCGGCTGGCTGGCAGGATTGATTGCAATCAGTACCCTCAACCGCGAAACGGGTATTTTTCTGGCTGCAGCCTATTTTTTCCCATGGGTACTGCCAAATCCCTTCAAGACAATCCGGAAGGAAAAATGGAAAGATTGGCTGGTGGGGCTGGCATTATTGCTCATCTGGGCACTGATATTTTGGGGCTTGCGGCTTGTGTTGGGAGAAGCACCTCACGTTATCACCGTGAAAGAAAGCCTTGGAATCAGTACACAGCCGCAGAATCTATTATTGGCTCTGAGGCAGTGGATCCTGTTCTTGGGAATTTTTTGGCTGTTTATTCCTCTGGGGTTTAAGGCTGCCCCCAGTTTCGCGCGAAAGATGGCATGGCTCATCCCGGCTTACCTGGTGGTGATCCTGTTCTACGCGATCTGGTTTGAAGTAAGGCTATTAATGCCGCTATATCCGGTTCTGATCCCAATCGGGCTGGCGTACCTGTTTCCCTCCGAAACCGTATAAACCAGACCTTAAACATCCATGCACATTCTTAATGCTGTCGTCCAGTGTGGCAAGGTGAGTTGAAACGTCTTGGTGAATAGCTGGCAATTCAATGCTGAAAATAATGGACGCCGTGCCAGGGTTGGAAATTCAGATGTGAGCGCTGGAAGAATTTCTTTGACCACGTGCTCATGGGCGTTCTTATCATAATTTAAAATTTCCTGCGCCCATTCAAAACGGCTGGCTGCTCCACTCCCCGCCAGGTGATACAATCCACGGTGCGCTCCCAACCATTCCACACTTCCTTGAGAGCGTGCCAGCAATTGCCCGGTAACTTCAGCAAGCATTCGGGCATATGTGGGACTGCCAACCTGGTCTGTAACCATCCTCAGTGTTGTCTGTTGTCGAGCCCATTGTAAAACCTTGGTCACAAACCCGCCCTGCCGCATTGAATAAACCCAACTGGTCCGCAAAATCAGGTGGTTTCCCCCCACCTGTTGTATCGCTCGCTCGCCATCCAGTTTTGTCTGTCCGTATATGTTCAACGGATTCGGAAAATCGCTTTCCACATAGGCGGAACCCTTCGATCCATCAAAAACATAATCGGTTGAATAATGAATTAAGCCTGCCTTGAGATGGAATGCCTCCTCTGCCAGCACTCCCGTTGCAATCGCATTGATTAATCGAACTCGTTCAGGCTCCCGCTCTGCCTGATCCACCTGGGTATATGCAACTGCATTGACAATAAAATCAGGCGCAACATTCCGGATCGTATCAGACAGCCTTTCTGGTTTTGTAAAATCCACATCCGGATAATCCAGGGCTGTCAACTTTCCCAATGGAGATAAGGTCCGTTCCAGTTCCCAGCCCAACTGACCAGTCTTACCCAACAATAAAATATTCACCAGCACCTCAATCAGTCCAGCATGCCTTCTGCCAACCGCTTCAGATAGGCTCCATAATTATTGTTCGCCATATTGGAGGATAGCTCACGTAATTTTGCCTGATCAATATATCCCATCCGATAGGCAATTTCTTCCGGGCAGGAAATCATCATGCCCTGCCGTTCTTCCAAGGTTTGCACATACATGGAAGCCTGCAACAACGATTCATGGGTGCCGGCATCCAGCCAGGCAACTCCCCTGCCCAGCACCTGGACCTGCAGTTTCCCAAGCAAAAGGTATTGCAGGTTAATATCGGTAATTTCCAGTTCACCCCTGGTGGACGGTTGAAGGTTTTTCGCCATATGGATGACCTGGTTATCATAGAAATAGATGCCGGGAACTGCATAATTCGAGCGCGGCTGGCGGGGCTTTTCTTCTATGCTGACTGCACGGTGATTCTCATCAAACTCAACCACACCATACCGCTCCGGGTCTCGGACAGGGTAGGCAAAAATCACCCCCCCTTCCTGGAGATGGGCTGCCTTGCGCAGCAGTTCGGGAAGACCGTGTCCATAGAATAAGTTATCCCCCAGGATCATGCACACAGAATCTGTGTCAATAAATGATTCTCCAATAATGAACGCCTCTGCCAGTCCTCTGGGTACAGCCTGTTCGGCATATTGAAAGGACAAACCCCATTGATCACCAGATTTTAACAACCGTTGGAAGGCTGGGAGGTCTTCGGGAGTGCTGATCACCATAATTTCACGGATTCCAGCCAGCATCAACATGGATAGCGGATAATAGATCATTGGCTTGTCATACACGGGCAGCATCTGTTTGCTGACCCCAATCGTAATTGGGTGCAGCCGCGTCCCCTTTCCTCCTGCCAGGATGATTCCTTTCATCCCTGCCTCCCTCTGGATTCATAGTTTTGCTGGAGCCAACCCTGGTAATCCGCCTGGCGGGAAACGCTTTCAACCCAATCCGGGTGATCCAGGTACCACTGAACGGTCTGCACCAAGCCGGTTGTCAGGGTTTGACGGGGCTCCCAACCCAATTCTGTCCGGATTTTGGTAATGTCCATATCATAGCGCCGATCATGTCCGGGACGATCAGCCACGAACTGAATCAACTGCCTGTGCGGCACATGGGGAGAATTACCACTCACCTCATCCATGATCTCACAAATGGTCTCCACAATCACCAGGTTGGCGGGTTGATTATCCCCCCCGATTGCATAGGTTTGCCCAATTTTCCCCTCTCGCAAAATCTTCCAGATGGCTTCACAATGATCATCCACAAACAACCAGTCCCGCACCTGTTGACCATCCCCATATACCGGTAGGGGTTTTCCATCACGAGCATGCAGGATCATTAACGGGATCAGCTTTTCTGGAAACTGGTACGGTCCGTAATTATTTGTGCAATTGGAAATGGTGACCGGCAAGCCGTATGTATGGTGGTAAGCCCTCACGAGATGATCACTGGCTGCCTTGGAAGCAGCATAAGGCGAACGGGGTGAGTAAGCCGTCTCTTCATTAAATGGAGGATCATCCGGGCTTAGAGTGCCAAAAACTTCATCTGTGGATACATGGTGAAATCTCACCATATCCAAGGGAACCGTATGGTCCACCATCCAGGATTGCCGGGCAGCTTCCAACAGGGTATAAGTGCCAATCACGTTGGTTTGAATGAATTGTCCCGGTCCAAGAATGGATCTGTCCACGTGGGTTTCGGCTGCAAAGTGGACAATTGTGTCGATTGAATATTGATGCAAAATATCATCAACCAGGCTCCGATCGCAGATATCACCCCTGATAAAGATATGCCTATCCAAATCCGGGATATCTTCCAGATTCAACAGGCTTCCTGCATAGGTAAGGGCATCCAGGTTGATGACCTGTACATCCTTCTCGTATGCCTGTAGAAAACGGACAAAGTTGGAACCAATGAAACCAGCCCCACCTGTTACCAAAATATTTTTCATGGCTGCTCCAGGATTTCCTGATACACATCGGCTTCATGAAAGGCAGACCCGGCAGCATCTTTTGCGGATAATATTGGGGAAATCCCATCCGGGATGTGCCAGTCAATTGCCAGCGTGGGATCGTTCCACAGAATGGTTCTTTCCCATTCTGGTGCATAGTAGTCAGTGGTTTTATAAACAAATTCTGCCCAGTCACTCACCACATAAAATCCGTGGGCAAAACCGGGAGGAATCCACAATACCATGGGCGATTGAGCCGTAAGTCTGATGCCAGACCATTGCCCAAATGTGGGTGAATATTTTCGCAAGTCCACAACTACATCAAATACTTCCCCAATAACAACCCGGACAAGTTTCCCCTGGGAATGTTTTATCTGGTAGTGCAATCCTCTCAAAATCCCCCCGTGGCTCCCCGAGTGGTTGTCCTGGACAAAATCCACTGGCAAACCCGCCCGTTCAAACTCCACTTTTTGAAAGGTCTCCATGAAAAAACCACGGGAATCGCCAGCCTTGAACGGCTCGATTAAAACCATTCCTGGCAATCCATGGGGCACGAATTTCAAATGGCTCATATCATTTCCCGAATCTGATCCGTCAAATTTGATATTAATTATACATTAATTGGCTTTGATTTACATCCATCAATATATTTGATCATCCCTCCACCGGTGATGAAGAATTACCGGTACGCCATCTGTAATTGGATTGGGTATAATTACATTTGAATTTCAATAGGCATCAAACAACACCCCGCATCCTTTTACCAAGTGACCTGATGAATGATTTCAACCCCCGAGACACCTTCCTGAAAACAATCCGCTATTGGTGGGTTGTAGCTGTAATGATGATCCTGGGAGCATGTTTTGGTGAGCTTTTCCATCACCTGCAGCCGCCAATCTACGAAGCCAGCGCAAAAATCCTGGTGAGCATTGATTTCACCCGCACCGGAAAGCTGACCGAACTCGAACAGGATCAAGCCATTTTCATGGTAATTGGACACGTGAATGCAAAACCAGTGTTCGATGAAGTAGCAGCCCGGGCTGAATCAGCAGACATTGATATCAACTCAGCCAGGCTGGTGGAGGTCACATCCAATGAACGAAAATCCAATACCTGGCAATTGAAAGTCCGCCACCCGGACCCGGAAATTGCTGCAATCCTTGCCAATTACTGGGCGCAAGCCGCCATTCAGAAAATCGATTCTCTTTATGTGCATGCCTTGATGGCGGAAACTTACCAAAAACAACTGGATGCTCTGACCGAGTGCCTGTTATTAAATCTCAGCACAGATCCAGTGACGGCAGCCTGTAGCACACAATCCCCTGCTGCCCTACAGGAAAACATCCAATTGATCAGCGCAACCGTCCAGGATGAAAAAAATGCCAGCATGGGCATCATTCCCGGGATGATTTACAGCTTGGGCGACCCTGCAGACATCCCGGAAAAACCAGCAAATTTCCAGCGGGGCAACCTGCTTCTGGCAGGCATGCTGATTGGATTTCTTGCAGGAATCCTGCTGACGGAAACCCGGTTGGTTGAAAAAATAACAGGAGCTACCCGGCGTGCTTGAAAAAATACGCTTGTACTGGGGAGAGGCTGTCTGGTTCCTGCTGATCTTTTCATTGCCGTTCACCAGCCTCCCCCTCGTCTCCAAATTGATGGGCGGGACAATGGTCTCACCCCCTGCCATCCTGATCCTGATCCTGCTCATCCTCGCGTGGCTCATTCCCTGGGTGTTACGGGGGCATCAGTTCCCCGCACAGGTGGTTCCTCTGCTGGTATTTGTGATTGTTGTGCTGATTGCCACCAGCGCATCGGCGTTTCTCCCCATTCCCTCGTTTCGGGGCATCCCAGTTTTCACAAACAGTCTTGGGGCAATCATTACGTTATTCATCGGCGTCCTGTTTTTCCTGGTTGCTGCCGGATACCCGTTGGAGCAATCGAAACTGGATCGCCGTTTACGGTGGATCAATTGGAGCGGGCTCATCATCCTGGCATGGTCTGCCGTCCAGATGGTGTATTGGTCCATCTACGGGGCTTACCCCGCCTGGATGTATAAAGTTCAGACAATGATCTCAGCCAGCCACCGGTTGTACAACCAGCGGGTGACCGGGCTGGCATACGAGCCTTCCTGGCTTGCCCACCAGTTGAATATGCTCTACCTGCCCCTCTGGATGGCGATGACATACAAACGCGCCACTGTCCATCGATTTCGGTTCCTTGGAATCACTTTCGAAAATATTTTACTTGCAGGGGGCGTGGCGACACTGGTATTATCCATATCAAGGGTGGGGCTGTTGGGATATCTTCTCACGGTTGCCTTTCTCATCTTTCTGGCAAGCCAGCAGCTGATTGCCTGGCTGCGCCGAAAACTCAATGAGCACTGGACAAACCTCTCCCGCAAGCGATCCTCCCAAGTATTTCTTACCGTAGGCATGTATTTGCTTCTGGGGGTGATTTATTTCGCCATTTTCGCCACTGCTGCAGTGGTGATCAGCAAATATGACCCCCGCATGGAAGATTTTCTCAACCCGGCAAGTTACGTGGGAAGCTTTGCACAGATTGCCAACCGGCTGGCATTTGTAGAAAGGGTATTTTACTGGCAGACTGGATGGGAAATATTTAAAACCTATCCCTGGCTGGGGGTTGGATTGGGAAATGCCGGTTATTTCTTCCTGGAGAAAATGCCTCCCTACGGTTACTCCACGGTTGAAATCAGTAGTATCCTGCACACACTGGGGGATCTGCCAAATACCAAGGCTCTCTGGGCGCGGCTGCTCAGTGAGACGGGCGTCCTGGGATTTTCCGTTTTCTTTTCCTGGCTGTTTGTCCTTTGGAAAACAGCCACCGCCACTTTCCAAGAGGCGGAGCGAAAAGTTTCCGCCTGGGGATTGGCAGGGCTGCTCTGCCTGGTTGCCCTGATCATCGAAGGGTTCAGTGTGGATACCTTCGCACTGCCCTATTACTGGCTCTTATTCGGTTGGATGACCGCCGCCAGTCGGATATCAGCCCTCAACAACCCGGGTGCAAATCAAGGCAATGTGGCAAAATAAAGCCGGTTGGCGTATGCCAGGATAATGCGCCTTCCGGGAGTCACCACAAAGGCACTGACGGTATCCTCCGGCAGCCATGGGTCCTGTGGGTCTGCGCGAAATTGTTGTTTCATGTTCAACTTATGGCTGAAATGATAAACAGCCGCACCACTGACATCCAATATATATAACGAAGGCTCAGGGGGCTGTGTGATTTGTAATTGCATGAATTGTGCCGGTGGGACAGTGACTTCCGCGTCCGTCTGTCCAGTCATCACCATATGGTAAGGCAGGGGATCATCACAGCGGGTCTTGGTCATTCCCGTGCGAAACTGGCAGACTGTCATTCGACTATCCTGGTGCAACAGGAACAGGTATTCATCGGATGCAGTAATCTCAATCACCGTGGAAAGATCTGCGGGGCGATCCTGGTCAAAGTAATCCCGTGGTTGTCCCTGGAAATCCGTTTGCATGCCTTCATACCGCAGGACATTATTGTTACGGGTATCCAGGATATCAAGTGCATCTGCTGAGATTGCAATGGATTTGATTTCCCCCCACAGGTTGGAAGGCGGCGTCAGGGATGCTGCTTCCGGACCTTTATCCGGACTGCAGAACAACAGGTTCCCGGCTCCATCAATTCCCATGATGGCTGCCCGATGCGGATTATTTTGCGGCAGGGTGACAATATCCACCAGCGGACCCACAGTCACCATGCCAATCGCACCGGAGGCACAATTGAATTTGGTGTCCACATCATAATCCGGGTTCGAATAGATCAACCGGTGAACCCGTCCGCTGGAGTCCAGCGCATACAGGTCTTCCTCCCTCGTGCTGACCAGCTTGACCACTTGAATACTTGAATCCAATTGCACCGCCAATGCGGGCTGGTAAGTCAACCTGCGGATGGCATCCATCGTATCCAGGGTGGTTTGTGCCTGCTGGCGCAGCGCTGTGGATTCATCGGTTTCGCCATATTTTTCAGCCTTATCCACCCAGATCAGGACTTCCTCCCAGGCAGTTCGCTGCAGCGCAGGATCTACCTGGCTGACAACCTGTAAAGCGATTTCCTGGGCGCGCGCCATATAGGCGGAGTGGATATTGGTTCGCCCAGTGCGCACATAGACAGTTGCAGCGATGGCAATCACCACCAGCGGCACAGCGATGGCAATAAAAAGCATCGTTGCTGTGGATATTCCGGGTGTCTCATCCTCCCGGGTTGGAAGAACCCGACCGAGGAGGGTTTGCATTTTCCGTCCCAATGTCTGCAGGAAACCTGCAGCACCAATCCCCGCCCTGGCGACTTTCCGCCGCAAAACCGGGGCAACCATTTGATCGCGGCGGTTTTCCGGTTCAATTTCATCAGATGCACTGCTTTGCCGGGACACAGGAATATCCGGTGACAGGACCGGATTTTCTGCCGGACGGATTGCCTCCTGCCGGGGCGTTGAGCCTGACCCCGCCGGTTGCGAAATCCCTGGCGCAGAACCTTCCGCAGGTGTTTCCGCTGCAATCCCGGGACGATACATGAGCGGATGAATCGTTCCAGTGCCCGGCTGCACCTGGAAAATTGCCGCCAGCACCTCTCCGCTGGATTGAGCCAGCAGGCGACGGCGCAAAGCCTCCCGCCCGGAGCCCGATGGCAATCCAGCCAGTGTTTGTGGTGTCCAACCTACGGGCAGACGCGGCGAAAACACAACCGTCTCCCCTGCTTCCAGTCTCACCTGGTAGTAGCGAAGGTCCGGAGCTTCTGCAACCCCAAAGGTTGGTTCATCTCCCTGGGGTTCCGTAAATATTTCCACACCCATTTTGCGCATTAACAGGGAACTGGTTGCCCCGGCATGCACCAGGAATACCACATCCTGGTGTACAACCCCCAGGTTCAATGATACCCGTTGTCCATCTGAACCCGCCCACACGCGCCTGCTTTTAGCCAGGAGTGCTTCATGAATGACCAGTGCGGCACTGCGCAGCCCGGTGGTAAAGGATCCACCGGTTTCATAATAGGTATGAGCCGCCTTTTGCAAAAGTTCCTTCTTTTCCGGTTCGGAAATGGGGAACCCTTGTGGAATGGTCAGCAGTGCGAAGAAGAAATCCTTTTCCCGGTTGCGGGCAGTTTTGCGCGGGGCAGCCTGCACCAGTAGACCGGGCACTTCGCCCTGGTCCTTGCCAGACCTGTAGTTGAGGGTGTAAGAATATAAGTCAAACACGGGGTTCGTCTTTGTATTTTCTCCCCGGAGGGCGGAATACCACTCCGGGGAGAAAAAATCATCAGCTAGCGTCGATCCACAGCGCGCTGACCGCCCCATTTCTGGGTGATCTGCTCGTCATACTGATCGGCAGTATAGACCACGGCAAGGATTGAGGCTTTCAATTCATCCTTATCGCAGGAAGAGCCCACAATGGTATGCTCAAAGAAAATATCATTATCCTGGTCAACCCCAAAAGCGCCAAAGCGCATCTTGTCATTTTCCCGCAAGAGAAAATACATCAAATCCTGGGTCATCTCCACCCCGGTGACCACATAGGAGCGGGCAGTAATGGTGGCATCATCATCTCCCCAGGGAATGACACCCACCTGGACAAATGCAGAGCCAACCGCCAGTCCAAAGGAGGGCACGTCTTCCCGGGCAAACGCAAATGTCCCAAACAATTCGCGGATCCAGGGGGCAATTTTTTCATATACCTGCTGATGAGCTTGCGATTTAAATTCCATGACTGACTCCTATTCTTTTGGTTTAACAGATAATTGACCGTCCACCCACCCGACGGTAACGACCACCTTTTTTGCAGACCGGCTGGACGGTATGAGATCAATCACTGCCGGTGTCAGGATATGATCCACCCAGCGCACCCAATCGGATTCACTGAATCCTTCGGAGAGTACTTCCAGCAGCCACTTGACCAAGGATTCATCCCAATGCAGGACCAATCCCTGCTTGGAATAGCGTTTCTCCACATCCTCCAGCAAATTTTCCTGCAGCCACTCCTGGGATACCGCACCTGCCCCGGAAGCCCCAAAAAGCAACAGGTCCAAAACGCCAACCAGTTCATCACCCACACTTCCACGAACAGCCTCATGAACATCCTGGGCATCCAGCGATTCTTCAGGCTGGAAGAAACCCAGGCTGCGGTGTGTCTCCAATGTAATATCAGCACTCAACAACACGATGGTATCGCTGAGATAAAGGGATTTACCACGTCCATCCATCAGCCAGCCATCGCGGAATCCCTGGGTAACCACTTCGCGAATATATGGATGGCAGGAATCGATATTCTCAAACCGCAGGACGCACCATGGGATCTGAGCCAGGCGGTGGAGAGGCAAACTGTCCGTGTAACCTACATAACCGGGGGGAGCACCGACAAGAAGGTTGATATCTTCCGGATGAACCAGCCTGCTGAAATCAATCGTGATGACGCGATCTTCATCCCCATACATGGCATCTGCAATCGTTCTCGCCAGTTGATCACTGTTATTGCGCACCTCGCCAGTTAATAAGAGGATGGCATTGGGGCGGTTGGATCGAATATCCAGCCCGCGCATGGTGACCTTCAACCGGCTGACCAGGGCATCGATTTCTCCCTGCCCCAATAATGCCTGTGAAGTCAATTCTTTTTGAAGCTTTGCCAGGCGCTCCTCCAATCCCAGCGGCATCCCAACCATCCGCTGGGCTACTTCCTGGGCATCCCCCAACTCCACGGTGGTTTTATTTTGCATCACGGCGTGTGCCACACACTGCTCCAGCAAATCAACCGCCTTGTCTGGAAAATGCCGGTTGCGCATATATTGATCTCCAAACTGCACCAGCCAGCCAAGCACATCATCTGAGGCATCAATTCCATTAGTCTTGGTGAAAATATCACGTAAAGCTTTCAGAACCTGCAGCGTTTCATCCGGCGTCAGTTCATTGACCCGGATGGGATTAAACCGCCGTTCCAATGCAGCATCGTTTTCGATGAACCGGCGATATTCGTCATTGGTGGTGGCGGCAATACAGGCAATTTCACCCCGGGCAAGGGATGGCTTCAGAAGGCTGCCAACATCACTCAACCCCATCATCCCGCCGCTGCCCATGATTGTATGGATCTCGTCAATAAACAGGATAATCCCGGGCTGTGAGGCTTCCTTGATTACAGCCTGCACCCGTTTCTCCAGTTCCCCGGCAATATTCGCGCCAGCCACCAACACAGAAGGCTGGATGGCAACCAGGCGGGCGTTCTTCAGCAGGTTTGGAACCTGTCCATTTGCAATCTGGTAGGCAAATCCTTCCACAATGGCGGTTTTACCCACGCCTGCCGGACCGATCAAAACCGGGTTGCGCTTGGTGCGGCGGCATAAAATTTCCACCATTCGTTCAATCTCATCCAGTCGCCCGATGATTCCGGCAAACTTTCCTTCCCGGGCTTCTTTCGTCAAATCGCGTCCAAATTTATCCAGATTGGGGGTGGAGGATGCTGCCGCCTGTGGCGTGGTGTTTCTCAGTGCTTCCGGCTGGCTGCTGGAATCCCCGTCGGATGCCGGTGCAGTGAATGTTTGCACTTCAGCGGGTTTGTAACCGGCTTTGATCAGGATGATTGCTGCCGTGTCGCGTTCGGTTCCCTGGGTTTTGCCCCGCTTCTGGGCACGTTCCACGGCTTCGCGTACCAGGGTGGATGGATCCAACGGTGCGCCCGCCTCGCCCTTGCCCACCTTTTCCTTGTAAGACCGGATGAGATCTGCCGGAACCAAACCGGGAACCATGGATTCCGCCATGGGACCGAAACGTTCCAGCAAGGCAAGCATCCAATAATGAATACCGGGTTGAGGCTGACCGGGTTGGTATTTTTCAAGAACATCACGTACCAATTGTTGGGCGCCAAATGTTAATTTACCAAGTTCGGCTTCTTCCATGATACTTTTAAGAACTCCTGGGTGGTGAGAATGGTCTGATGATACTTTGGGGGTAAAATCCCCCGGAGAATGTGAAAATCAGAGAAAGCTGGAGATAAAGTGTATCCTTACTAATTGTATCACGGAGGAGAGAAATCATACGAGCCCTGTTCATTCTTCTTTGATCCCAATGAAAACAGGTGCAATTAACACGCCAATCCACGCAATTATCGGCAGCGAATCCGGATGGGGATGTCAGGGCTGTCCATCGAGCCCATCCGGCTGACAACATGCAAATGAATCCATCCCTCAACCGAACTGGCAATATCCAGCGAAAAAGTCACATCCAACCGTTGCAATCCCCAGGTGGAATTGGATGCAATGACCTCCGGCGGCAGGATAAATTGAAAATTGGGGGTTTCCGACTCGGCTTCCAATGCATACGTGAACGCCCCCACTCCATCGGTCTGAATCAGTCCTGCCAGGTCCAACGTCATGGGGCAGGAGCCCTCGTAATCAGCCAATGGAGCAGCCAGGTCCACATCCATCACCTTTATATTTCCCCAGAACACGTCTGGTGTTCCAACCACAGGGGTTGGGACCTGCTCCACGGCTTCAATAATCACATAAAAAGGCTCACTGCCATATCTTCCAATACCAAATCTTTCACCGGTTGAACTCTGGAGTTTCCAATAGCTAACATACCACCCCAGTTGACTTGGCGCAAACATTTCCACGGAAATATCCACGGTTCCCCCGGGAGGGACCGTTTGACCCAGCCCAAAGGATGTTCCTGGAGCCAGGTTCTCTCCGCCATCAAACACCAGGGAAAAATCCGGCATCCAGGTTTGAAGACCGGAATTTAACAGCCGCCAGGTTTTGGTGAACTTGCTTCCCACCTGGATATAAGAGCCATCCGGGATGGTCACGTCCATCAAGTATTGGGCAGCCAGCGAATCCGTGTCTACAGTTGCAGCTGCTACGGAATGGGATGAGGTTAGAAAATCCAACGTAATTCCAGCGCGGCTGATTTCCTCCACCTGCAAATAACCCAGGGTACCACTTCCAGTCTGATAGCACCACCGGGCAGCCTGATCCTTGCGGAGAACAATGGCATCACTCCGAAATGCACTCATGCGGTTTTCACAATCCACCAGCAGGGGAAGCCCTTCCACGGGAGCATCATAACCAAACATCGCTGGGGGAATTGGAACAAATAAAATTGAATTTTCCTCGCCCGCAAGGTTTTCCTGAATGATGAAATCACAACCTTCCCCACCGGTTTGACCGGTATCCAGGTCAAGACAGGCTCCCTGCCGGAGCGAAACATCCAGCTTCTCCAAGCCGGGCTGTAAGGATGCCAGGGTGGGGGTTGGCATAACAGGGATGCGCCGGATGGATTCCACCACATCATCCGCCACCTGCTGAATCAGGTCATCCAACGGCTGATCGTCCCTTCCGATTAAGATAACCGTCAACCTTAAATCTCCCAAAGGGATGGCAGCTCCTCCATTGTAGTAAACAGCCATTGGCTGACCTTCCCTGGACAGCACCTGGCGCGGCAGGTTGATTCCATTGATCTGGACAGTTCCCTCCGGTTCAAACCTGCCCGCCCCACGCTCCAAATGAATTGTTAAGTTATCCTCCTGCCACATAAAAAAGAGATGCAGGCTGCCTGTTCTTGAGTCAAAACGAACGGACCCGGCATTTCCATCAACCGGAGGAATATCCATTCTTACCCAATCCTCCGGCACATCCATCTCCAATCCATAAACAGGATTGGCATACACAATCCACGGTGCCGGTGTTGATGTCCCCGGAACCGCCGAAAATTCAGGCTGCGGATTTGGGGTTATGATTTGGGAAGGAGCCGCGCTGCAGGCTGCAAGGGATATCAAAAACAAACCCAGCCCCAGAATTTGCCTGAACAATCCAATAAAGCGAAGCGATCTTGCGGACACGCTGGAATATATCAACTTATTCCGGGAATAACCTGGATAGAACCTGGGGAGCATATTGGTGAACCGTATCCCAGGATAATGCGTTTTCATGGCAGATGGCAGCATACAGATCCACGCTGGTTCGGCGGAACCGCTTCTGTGTCGCGGGATCCAGCCCCCAAAGCCCAAACCGCTGCGACCAGCCGCGTTCCCATTCAAAATTATCCACCAAGGACCAGTGAAAATATCCCTTAATTTGCCAGGCTGCATTAACAGCCCGCCAAAGCTGATGGATATGTTCCACCAGGTATTGGGGACGCATTCGGTCTGAGGGGTCCTCCACACCGTTTTCGGTGACAACTATTGGTTTTCCAATTTTCCGCAACCAGTTCAATGCGTGGAAGAAACCCTCCGGCACATTGGCAAGAAATCCAGTTTCGCTTAACAGTGCTTCCCTGGGATAGCTCTCCCGCAAAAATGCATTCCCCGCTGCCCGCAGGTCAAAAGCTGTCAGGCTGGTTGTGTAGTAATTCAGACCAATGAAATCCTGGGTATTCCTTGCTTCCAGGATGCGGGTGAAGCGACCAAAAACGTTCATCCTGCCGGTTAATAGTGTATCAAGGAACATCCGGTTCATGAATGCATCCGCCATCCAACGGACTGCCCGGTCAAGAGGTGACCAGGTTCTCCTGGCAAGAAAACGGCGGTAATGAAGGGCAAATCCAACCCGTGCCGTCGGTTGAATTTTGTGAATGGTGTGATAAGCTGCAGCATGTGCCCTGATCATATGTTGAGCCACCAGGACCGCTGATTGCAGGTTGTGCTTTCCCGGAGGAAATCCACCTGCCACGTATCCGGCATGGTAGTACACATTTGGCTCATTAATCGTTACCCAGAGGTTTGCATACGCCTGTAAAGCATCCACTGACCTGGCAACAAACCGGTCAAATAAACCGACCACATCAGGATTTTCCCAGCCTCCCAATTCCATCAACCATAGGGGATCTGTGAAATGGTGCAGGGTTACCATGGGGGTCAATCCACGGTCCGTCATGCCCTGCAGGATTTCCCGGTAGTGATCCAGTGCGTCCTCATCCCAGTGATCGGGAGTTGGTTGAATACGGCTCCATTCAATGGACAGGCGGTGCGCATTTTGTCCAGTTTCCACCGCCCTGTCCAGGTCCTCCTTCCACCGCCCTCCCCACCAATCACAGGCAAGCCCGGATCGATCCCCATTCCGAATCCGTCCTTCCTGCTGCTCCCAGGCGTACCAGTTATTGTTGGTATTTCGCCCTTCCACCTGATGCGCGGCAGTTGCAGTGCCCCATAAAAAGCCTCTTGGAAATTGGTAAACAGCCCGCGGCATTCAGCCCTCCATGTTGGATGATATGAAAATTATATCATCCACCCCTGGGTTGGAATTTTCGCTCACTCTCCCAACATGATGGATTCCATATCACGATATAATGAGTGAAAGATTGCATTAATCCATTCCGGCATGGAAAGGGGCGTAGCTGGATGAAAACCAATTCCATATTTTATCGGGAACTCCCAAAAGTGGACCTCCACCGGCACCTGGAGGGGTCCCTGCGGGTGGACACCCTGTTGGATATCGCCCGCCTGCACGGAATCACCCTGCCGCTCGCTCCCGGGCTTCGGGCGCTGGTGCAAATGCAGCCGGAAGACCCGTTCAATTTTTCCACCTTTTTATCCAAGTTTCAAACACTGCGGTTATTCTACCGGTCACCAGAGGTAATCACCCGTATCACCCGGGAGGCAATTGAAGATGCATCCCGGGATGGTTTGCGTTACTTGGAATTGCGCTTTACACCAGTTGCACTCAGCCGGTTGGAAGGTTTCCCAACAAGCGAGGTACTGGATTGGGTTTGTACTGCTGCACAGCAGGCATCGGTAGATTTCTCCCTGCCAACCAGCCTGATCGTCAGCGTGAACCGGCATGAGCCGGTGGAGACTGCCCGGCAGGTGCTGCAGCTTGCCGCGGATTATAAAAACCGCGGTGTCGTTGGTGTGGACCTGGCGGGGAACGAGGTGGAATTTCCTGCCGCACCATTTCTGCCCATGTTTCGGGATGCCCGCGCAGAAGGTTTGTTTACAACCGTACATGCCGGGGAATGGGGAAACGCGGAAAATGTTCGGGAAGCCATCGAAGATTTTGAAGTAACCCGCGTCAGTCATGGTGTTCGGGTGATGGAGGATCCAACGATTGTCAGCCTTGCACGGGAACGCCAGACCGTTTTTGAGGTTTGCGTCACCAGCAATTACCAGACGGGAGTCGTTTCCGCACTGACAAATCACCCGCTCAACCGCATGTTGATGGCGGGATTGAACATCACCATCAATACGGACGACCCGTGCATATCAGATATTACATTGAGTCATGAATATCAACTGGCCGTGGAAGAGTTGGGGCTTCCACTTCCAGTCCTGGCAGACCGGGTTCTGGCAGCCATGGATGCTGCCTTCCTTGCATTGGAAGAGAAAGTTAAATTGAAGGCTCACATCAAGTCAGAGCTTAACCGGCTGATTCATTAACCTTGTCAAAAGGACCCATACCATGCATATCCTTGTCACCAATGATGACGGCGTTCAGGCGCCCGGTTTACTGGCACTTGCCCAAGCTATGCAATCGCTCGGTGAGGTTAGTGTTCTTGCCCCCGATCATAATTGGTCCGCCTCCGGGCACGTGAAAACCCTCCATCGCCCCTTGCGTGTGAAGGAAGTGACACTTGCGGATGGCAGCCCCGCTTTTGCCACCGACGGGGCACCTTCCGACTGTGTCGCCCTCGCTTTGCTTGGCTTTCTGCCAAAAACGATCGACCTGGTTGTATCAGGCATTAATCCCAATGCCAATCTCGGGCATGACGTTACCTATTCGGGAACCGTCACAGCCGCCATGGAAGGAGCCATATGGGGGCTGCCGGCGATTGCAGTTTCCCTGGAAACCCCGGAAAACCATGGCGGAAGCGTGGATTATTCCTCCGCCGCCAGGATTGCCTTGAAAATTGCAAAAAAAATGATTGCTGCCCGCGACCGTCCCCCAAACCTGTTATTGAATGTCAATATCCCCTACCTGCCGGAGGGGGAAATCAAGGGATGGCGGGTGACCCGCATGGGATTGCGGATTTACCGTGACGAACTGGTGCGGCGGCTGGATCCGCGCGGAAAACCTTACTACTGGATCGGCGGCGATGTGCCTACAGGCGTTCCCGACGAAGGGACCGATATTGGGTCCATCCTCAATGGATTTGTTTCCATCACACCTCTTCAGCTGGACCTGACTGCCCACAGCCTGATTCCGCAACTGCAAACCTGGGATTGGAATCCTTCCGAATAAACAGGACTTTGGGCAGGGATTTTTGTTCCTTCCATCCTTGCAGAAACCGTTTAAAATGCTTTATACTAGGTATGAAAGCATCCTGCCAACGGGATGACAGGCGAAAGCCAATACTCACAAAGGAGAATGCGCTTTATGTTACAACATGTACGCGGTTGGATGAAAGATCTGGTTGTTTACGTGGACCCGGATGCCACTGTTGCAGACGCCCTCTCGATCATGCGACATCGATACATTAACAGCGTCATTGTCCAGAAAACGGAAACCAACCCGGAATACGGAATTGTTACATCCATTGATATCTGCGATAAAATCGTAGCCCAACAGCGCAATCCAACGAAAGTAAAAATCCGGGAGATTATGAGCTCGCCATTGATTACAGTCCATCAGGACAGTTCTGTGCAGGAATGTGCTGCCCTGATGAAATCCAAACAAATCCACCACCTACCCGTTGTCAATGATGAAGGCAACCTGGTGGGAGTCATTTCCGCCACGGATTTCCTGATTGTCGCCGAAGCAATGGGTAATAATTTCAGCGACCGCACACTTTCCTGATTCTTAATTGCCTCCCTGTGCGCTGGCTGGAAAGTGACTTGCCAAAAATTTGATGAATAAAATCAACAAATTCCGCAGCCGGAATCCCAAAATCTACCTGCGAAATGGTATTTTCATCCTGGCGCTCCTGGCTGGTATTCTGGGCATCAGCCTGCCTGCCAGCCAGCCGGTGAGCGCGCAGAGCGTCTCTCCATATGACTTGATCGCCGCGGTGAATGCCCTGCGTACAGCCAATGGTCTGCCAGCCTACGAAGTGGACTCGTACCTGATGTCCTTTGCCCAGACCCACTCCGAGTATATGGCATCGATCCAATCCATTACCCACACCCGTTCGGATGGCTCCTCCCCGCGCGATTATGGCATTGTGGAAAATATTGCCGGTGGCACCAACCTGTCCCTGGATTATGTGATCTATACCATGTGGTCCGACGCAGATCACTGGCATACGATGGTGGGCATTCCCAGCGGATATATTGGCGCCGGGATTGCGGAAGCCGATGGTTGGACATATTTTACAATTGATGTCCGGCGAACCAGTGGAGGGTACACCTATACCCAACCGGCGGGCGGCACACCAGCAGCCACAGTTCCCCCCATGTATCCTGTGCTTACCGTAACAGCCATGCCGGATGGCTCCATTATTCATGAGGTTCTACCGGGGCAATCCCTGTGGGCAATTGCCATTGGATATGGATTGAAGATTGCCGATCTTCTGCTCCTCAACCAGCTTCCGACCAACGCAGTGATTTATGAGGGGCAAAAGCTGGTCATCCAGCCCTCCTTCACACCCACGTTGACCCCAACCATCACGGAGACACCACCCCCGGCAACCCGCACACCCACCGCTTCCCCCACCCCGCGCACACCCACCCCCACGCGAACGGCAGCCCCAACCCTGACACCCACGCCAAAGCCCTTCCTCGGAATTGATATCCAGGAGGGTCAATCACGCAAAATGATCGCGATTGGGTTGATCGCCATTTGCGGTTTGGGTTTGCTGGTTGTTTTGCTTGGCGGCATCCGCCGAAAATAGGTTTTAAATCATAAAATCCTCGCCCCGCCAAATGCCGTGATCCGGTGTATGGACCGGGGTGGACCTTTCATCGTTGCCACCCGGGTGCGAACCATTCCCATCCGCAACATGAAACTGGAGCAAGTTCTCCAATGCATCCAGGCGTTGCATGACGGATGTAATGGATTCTCCCAACGTATCCGGCAGCCTGCCATGTTCCAGATCAGGCGAAGATGAACGCGGCTTGGATCGAACCACCACCTGCCCCGGCACACCCACAACCACCGAGTTTTCCGGGACCGATTTTACAACCACAGCATTTGCACCAATCCGGCTGCCAGCACCAATGAGAATATTGCCAAGCACCTTGGCTCCTGCACCGATCACCACATTATCTCCAATGGTGGGATGGCGTTTCCCTTTTTCCAGGCTGACCCCACCAAGCGTCACTCCATGATAAAGAGTCACGTTCTGACCAACCTCTGCAGTCTCTCCAATCACCACACCCATGCCGTGATCAATGAAAAAGCCCGACCCAATCCTTGCGCCGGGGTGAATTTCAATCCCGGTCAGGAAACGGGTAAGGTGGGAAATCCACCTTGCCAGCAGCTTCAATCCACGGCTCCACAACCAGTGTGCCAGCCGGTATCCCCAGACCGCATGCAAACCCGGATAGCTGATTAATATTTCCAGGATGCTCCGGGCTGCCGGGTCGCGCTGAAATATCACCTGGATGTCGGACCGGACTGCATTCCAAAATCCGGGATGGATCTCCGATCGATTTGTTGATATTACTGTTGTCTCCATCATTCACCCAACTCTGCAAATAATGCTGTACTGAGATACCGTTCTCCAAAGGAAGGAACAATTACAACAATTAACTTGCCCGCATTCTCCTGCCGGTTTGCCACCTGTAATGCAGCCCATGCAGCTGCCCCGGAGGAAATCCCAACCAGCAAACCCTCCCGGCGAGCCATCTCGCGGGCGGTCTGGAATGCCTGTTCCGCTTCCACCCGAATCACTTCATCATAGATGGTGGTGTTCAATATGGAAGGTACAAACCCGGCACCAATGCCTTGCAATGGGTGCGGTCCCTTAACCCCGCCGGAAAGGATTGGCGACCCCGCTGGCTCCACAGCCACCACCTGGACAGATGGTTTGCGGGCTTTAAGCACCTCTCCCACGCCCGTGATGGTTCCACCAGTCCCCACCCCGGCTACCACAATATCAACCTGCCCATCCGTATCGCGCCAGATTTCCTCGGCGGTTGTCCGGCGGTGGATTTCGGGATTGGCGGGATTGTCAAATTGCCCGACAATCAGGTATCTCGGATCACTGGCTGCCATTTCCTGGGCGCGGCGGATGGCTCCCCCCATGCCTTCCGAGCCAGGCGTCAGGATGAGTTCTGCGCCATAAGCACGCAGGAGCATGCGGCGCTCCCGGCTCATGGTCTCCGGCATTACCAGGGCACAGCGATAGCCGCGGGCTGCACAGACAAATGCCAGCGCGATACCGGTGTTCCCACTGGTGGCTTCAAGAATGATCGTATCCTGCCGGATCAACCCGGCTTGCTCGGCAGCATCCATCATGGCAACCCCAATGCGATCCTTAACACTGTGGGCAGGGTTGAAATATTCCAGCTTGGCGGCAACCTTTGCCAGGCTGCCATTTGTCAGGTTGCGTAAAAATACCAGGGGGGTATTTCCAATTAATTCTGTTACATCATTGGCAATCTTCATTTCATCATCTCCAAAAAAGTTAGCCCCAAATACAAAAAACAGCCGGATACGAATTTCCCCAAAATCCCTGCGGGGAGGTAGTCCGCTGCCTGGTTGGCTGTTATTTGGAAGGGTGGTAAATCACTCAGGCCAGGACTAAATCTCTCCCCGCCCTGGACACAAGCAATTGCTGGATACAAACCACCGTAATTTTATCAACATAGTCATCATTATAATGGCGAAATAATTCCTGTCAAGTGTGAATGTTGATCATTATACAGAACAAATTTGTAATTTAACCTTTTTTCATGAAACAAAATGTGCTATGCTACGTATATCTTTGCGTATCATCATTTTTCGGAGGGAACCATGCGTACAAATCGATTGTTTTGGGGGGTCCTGCTGGCTCTGGCGGGATTGGTATTGCTTGCCCAAAATTTTGGGTTGATTGACCCGGGTTTCTGGAAATATATCGGGGCAATCCTACTCATCTTGATCGGTGTCTGGATCATTGTCCGTCCCAGGCTTGCCAAAGAAGAACTTGCTGCAGAAACCATTACCCTTCCCCTGGAGGGATTGACCGAGGTAAAAGTTGAAATCGAGCACGGCGCCGGGCGGTTGGTGATTGGCTCACTTGCGACACCTGGCGAATTACTTGCCGGAAGTTTCACCGGTGGGTTGCAGCATGAACTGGACGTAACCCAACAACCACCCCGATTAAAACTTCGACCGCCATCAGACAGTTGGAGCATCCCGGTGGGTATTGGTTCCACCGGATTAAATTGGGAAATGGGTCTCAGCCGTGAAATCCCCCTTCACTTGGATATCAAGTCCGGCGCAGGCGAAACCGAAATGGACCTGACAGAACTCCAGGTGAGGAACCTGGAAATTGGTACCGGGGCAAGCTCAACCCATGTCACCCTGCCCGCCCATGCTGGATATACCCGTGTCAAGATTGGTGCCGGAATGGCATCCGTCCGCATTCGCATTCCAGAAGGGGTGGAAGCGCGCGTCCAGATGGATACCGGTTTATCATCGCACACCATCTCGCCTGCACGTTTCACCCAGCGCGGTGACAAGGTTTATGAGACCGCCCAATACGAAACCGGTCTGAACCGGGTGGACATTGAAGTGGAAGCGGGTCTTGGCTCTTTTGAAATCATATAACAAGGATTCTGGAATGAAAACAAATACCATTCGTCTCATTTTTGGGGTTGGGCTGATCCTGGCAGGAGTTTTATTATTCCTTCAGGTGCTCGATGTGTTTGACTTTGGGGAAATCTTTTGGGCAATTCCCTTTGCACTTGCAGCAGTTGGATTCCTGGCAGCATTGGCAAACAACCCCAGGGGCAACTGGTGGGCAGCCATTCCCGGAGCAGTTCTGCTGGGGATTGCGGGTGAAATTGCCGTACCGGCACTGCCAGCCGCCGTTCAACCCTACCTGGAAGGCACCTGCATCCTGTTTTCCATTGGGCTTGCCTTCTGGCTGGTGTTCATCGTCACGCCACACCAGTGGTGGGCGATCATCCCTGCCGGGACAATGACTGCGCTGGCACTGACCAATGCCCTGGACTCTGTTCTGGATGATACCGGCTTTATCTTCCTGCTGGGTCTGGCAGTGACATTTGCCCTGATTCCTCTCCTGACCATCAGCAAGGGATCCAGACGGCATTGGGCATGGTTCCCAGCCATTGCATTGTTGGTGGTTGGGCTGCTCAGCATTCCATCAAAGATTGAGATCATGCCCTATATGTGGGGAATTGCCCTGATCCTGGCAGGGATCTACCTGGCATGGAATGCCCTGAGACCGGCAAAGTAACTTTTAAGAATGGAGGATAAAAAATGAACAAACCACGCCAACAACACAGCATTTTTTGGCCCATTGTATTAATCGCTGCCGGCATCATCTTTTTGTTAAGTAATATTGGTGTCTTAAGCAGCGGGGTGGGCGAACTGCTGGGAACCTATTGGCCGCTCATTTTTGTTGCCGCCGGTCTGGATGGAATTTTCAAGCGGGAAGGCTGGGTTGGATCCATCATCCTGATTGGTCTGGGCACCGTCCTGGTACTGGGCAACCTGGGATACTTTGCCTGGGATTCCCTGGGGCTGCTATTGCGGCTCTGGCCCTTATTCCTGATTGCATGGGGTTTTGATTTGATCTTTAAGAATCGTCCCGCCTGGGCAACCATCATTGGCGTTCTGCTTGCAGCAGCACTTGTGGGTGGGATTTTATGGCTGGGTTTCACCCAGACGGGGCGGGCAGTTGGCACCACCGTAACCGTTGAAGAAACCATTCCCAGCGGGGCAAAAGAATTCAAGCTGGAAATTGAAATCCCTGCCGGATCTCTCCAAATTGGCACCGGGGCGGAATCCAACCAGCTGGCTGCCGGGCAAATCTCCCTCCCGCGCGGACTAAGTCTGGAACCATCCCAAACTCTCGCCGGGGATGTGGTCACCCTGTCCCTCAAGCCAGAGGGATCAACCAACCTGCCGGTGATCAGCCCATCCCTGGAACCCGGTTGGGACCTCAAGCTTAACCCCAACCTGCCCCTGGATTTAAAACTCAAGCTGGCTGCCGGAAGCCAGACATTGGATCTACGCGGCACCAACATCCAGATGCTGGACCTGGAAACCGCCGTGGGTTCGTCCATCCTGATCCTGCCGGATCAGACCATCACAGGGACCATCAAAGGCGCAGTTGGATCCATCACCATTAAGGTGCCAAAGGATGCCGCCGTTCTCATCCGCAACGATAGCGGGCTTGCACCAATATCGCTCCCTGCGGGTTATATCCGGGATGGGCAGAAGGTGGAATCACCCGGTTTGGGGACGAAAACACCGGATATCAGCCTGAATATCAGCCAGGCGGTTGGGATAATTCGCATTATGACCCTGCCGTAAGGGTAATCGTAAAACAAAATCCTCCCATCTGGGAGGATTTTATATTTTAAGGAAATCAGCGGGAACAAAATCGCTGGTTTTTCGTCATAACATCCAGATAAATTTCAATATTCAAAATTTGGAGGACGTCATGAAAAACAAATGGTATGTGGTTCTTGTTAGCCTGGTTCTGGTATCCACACTGGCGGCTTGTTCCGGTGGTGTTGTTCCTGGCAAGACCGATAATCTCCGCACATTGTATGTAACAGGAAAAGGTGAAGTTTACCTCGTTCCAGATATTGCATACATTTATATTGGTGTACGAAGCCAGGCAGATACGGTTTCCGATGCCCTGACCGCCAACAACGCCCAGGCACAATCCATCGCCGGTGCCCTCAAGGGCTTTGGCGTGGAGGACAAGGATATCCAAACCACCGCATTCAATGTCTATCCTGTGCAGGATTACAGCCCTGAGGGTCAGGTGACACGCACGTATTATGTGGTTGAGAATACCATCTTCACAAAAGTGCGCAATCTGCAAAAACTGGGTGAAATCCTGGATAGCGTTGTACGCGCTGGCGCCAACAATATCAACGGCATTTCGTTTGATGTGGAAAACCGCATGGATGCCGAAACGCAGGCTCGCAAGCTTGCTGTGGAAGACGCCCGCCGCAAGGCGCAGGAGCTTGCCGAAGCCTCCGGAGTAGCCCTGGCTGAACTGCAATCGATCAACGTATATTCGTCCGGCACCCCCACCCAGGTGTCCATGTACGAAGGCAAGGGCGGGACCATGGCAGCCAGTACCGTCCCGATTGCTGCCGGTCAAATGGTGGTTACTGCTGAAGCCAATCTGACCTATATCATCAAGTAAATTCAAAAGGGTTTTACACAAAAAAGCGGGAGGGTATTCACCCTCCCGTTTTTTTCATGCGATTTGTTGCTAATACGGAATTTCACTGATTTTAGCAAGTTTTTGTAAACGATGGGTGGATACGATTCTCCGGATGGTGCCAGTCAAGCCCCGCATCACAAGGCTTTCCGTGGTTGCCCCATCGGCAAAATAATCCACACCCTTTAATAAATCCCCATTGGTAATGCCAGTCGCCGCAAAGAATACATCCTCCGATGCCACCAAATCATCCATTGTCAGCACTCGGTTGATATCGTATCCCATCTCTGCACCTTTTTGGGCTTCCTCGGGGGTACGGGCATACAACTTGCCTTGAATGTTGCCGCCCATGCAACGCAAGGCAACTGCCGCAAGGACACCTTCCGGCGTTCCCCCCACCCCCAGTAATACATCAATTCCTGATTCCGGCCAAGCAGTCATCAATGCACCTGCCACGTCTCCATCAGGGATTAAACGAATGCGGGCACCTGTTTTTCGCACCCGGGCAATTAATTCTTCGTGACGGGGGCGATCGAGAATCACCACCGTAAGGTCATTGACATCTTCACCTTTTGCCTTGGCAATCCAACGGATATTGTGTTCCACCGGGGCTTCGATATCAATCACATCCTTCGCCACAGGACCCACCGCAATCTTGTTCATGTAAACAAATGGACCCGGATTAAACATGGAACCGCGGGGAGCCAAGGCAACCGTGGAGATGGAATTGTGCCGCCCAAACGCCAGCGGGCGGGTTCCATCAATGGGGTCAACCGCAATGTCAACCTCCGGCGGGACGCCGGTTCCCAACCGCTCGCCATTATACAGCATGGGGGCTTCATCTTTCTCCCCCTCTCCAATGACAATTACCCCATCCATGTCCACAGTATTCAACACCAGCCGCATCGCATCCACCGAGGCTTTATCAGCAGCAATTTTGTCACCCCGTCCCATAAACCGCCCGGCTGCCAATGCTGCCGCCTCCGTCACCCGTACCAATTCCAGCGCCAGATTGCGTGTCGGCTTTGACTCGATCATGACCTCCTCCTTTTGAATCAGATTGGAAACAGAAACCAGGTGACCAGGTAATACCCGATCACCGCAGCCCATAACCAGGAGTCAATCCGGTCCATCACCCCGCCGTGCCCGGGGAACAGGCGACCCGAATCTTTGACTCCGAACTGCCTCTTCAACATGGATTCGCCAAAATCACCCAGCGGAGCGAGAATCCCCATCACTGTACCGCTGATCAAGCCATGTATCGGCTGCATGGTCGGGTAGACCAGGTTCCACAACGCCGCCAGGAGCCAGCCGCCCAGTGCAGATCCAACTGCCCCGGCAATCCAGCCTTCCCACGACTTGTTGGGGCTGACCCGGTGTGCCATTTTATGCTTTCCCCACCTGCGACCAATGCTGTAGGCAAGCGCATCACCGATAGCAATGGATAAAATCATGACCAAAAGCCACCATTCCCCCCCGGATATCTCCCGTAAGGAGACAAAATATCCCCCCAGCCAGCCAAGATACAGCAAACCGCCCAGTGTGACAACAAAATCTGTTGCTGCTGCATCCCTGCCCTTTTCGTATGCAAGTGTGTGCCACGCAGTGACCATCAATATCAATCCAGCCAGGACTGCTCCGCTGATATCAATGGTAAATATCTTGCGGGAGATGACCAAAATGCCAACACCTGCAATTAATAGAAAAGTCGCCGGTTTGTGTCCCCCGGATTGAAAAATTTGACCAAATTCCCAGGCTGCAACACACAAAATGGCTGTGATAAACAACGTAAAATACCACCCACCTGCAGCAATGAAGCCAATCCCTGCCGGGATGAGAATGATTGCAACAACGAGGCGCTCACGCAGCATCGGTGGAGTTCCCTTCCGCACAATCCGAGAGACGCCCAAACCGACGTTCGCGCTTGCCGTAGGAAACCAAAGCCTTCGCCAATTCCTCCTCATCAAAATCCGGCCACAAGACCGGTGTGACGTACCATTCTGCGTAAGCTGCCTGCCAGATCAAAAAATTACTGATTCGCATTTCACCTGATGTGCGAATGATCATATCGGGATCGGGAACGCCAGCGGTGAACAGATACTGGCTGATCAGTGCTTCATTTACTTCTGCCGGTTGAATGCCATCCTGCAACATGTGCTGAATGGCATGAACGATCTCATCGCGCCCGCCGTAATTCCAGGCAATGCATAGTGTAAGGCGCGAATTGTCCCGGGTGATTTCCATCGCCCGTTCCACTTTTTCCCGGAGGGCACCCGGCAATTGCTCCAACCTGCCAATGTGGCGAAGTCGAACTCCCTGCTCGTGTAATTCCGTTAATTCTTTGTCAATTACATCTTCCAGGATGTGCATCAACCCTTGTACTTCATCCGTGGGACGCCCCCAATTTTCGGTGGAAAACGCATAAATTGTCAGATAGGGAATGCCAAATTTCACCGCTGCCCGAATCACACGGCGGAGGTTTTCCGTGCCTGCGCGGTGTCCTGCCAGGCGCGGCAACCCGCGCTTGGCTGCCCAACGACCATTGCCATCCATGATAATGGCAATATGCCCAGGTTTATTCATGCCATCTTCCTTACTGGTATTCATACGGGAAGACATCATGGAATCTGTTTAGACCTCCATGATTTCTTTGGTCTTCCGTTCACCTATGGCATCCACTTGTTGGATCATGCGATCAATCAGTTTTTGCAACTCCTCTTCAGCCCGTTTCAAGTCGTCTTCTGAAATCAGTTTTTCTTTTTCAAATTCCCGCAGATCCTTGATAATATCCCTGCGAACGTTCCGCATGGCAACCCGGGTCTCCTCCAACCGGTTGTGCACCACCTTGACCAGTTCGCGGCGGCGCTCCTCGGTAAGCGGAGGCAGGTTTAAGCGAATGACTTTTCCATCATTGTTGGGGGTCAATCCCAAGTCTGAAGCCAGAATCGCTCTCTCAATTGTCTTCAAGGTGGAAGGATCAAAGGGACGAATCATCAGCATGCGCGGTTCCGGCACACTGATGGTGGCAAGCTGCATTAAGGGTGTGGAAGCTCCAAAATAATCAATACTCAACCGTTCCACCAACGCCGGGCTGGCTCGCCCCGTCCGGATCCCGGTCAAATCAAGTTCCAGGTTGTCAATTGCGCCTTTCATGCGGGCTTCAGCATCCTGAATAGTTTCTTTAATCATGAGAGCCTCCTTGCGGTTTCCTCAAAGTACAGATGGTATCTGGACCACCATCCTTAAGGATACCCTAAAACTGGAAATAATTCCAGAATTTCAGTCTTCCTGTGTCTCCTGCCAGGTGGGGAGATGGGGCATTTCCGGACCAACAATGCCAAGGCGTGTTGAAAGGGCTGCCTGCATGGCAATTCTATCGTCCCATCGGTATTCCACCTCCCCGAAACACATGGATTGCTCATGTCCCTTACCGCAGGCAATCACCAGGTCACCCGGCTTTGCGGCAGAAACAGCCGCCCGGATTGCATTGCCCCGATCCGGGATGCGGAAAAAAGTCGTTCCTTCCACCCCGCCGTACATTTGCGCCTCATCCGCCATCTCTGCCAGGATTGCATCGAGCGATTCCGTGCGCGGATCCTCTGCAGTCAGGTAGGTCACATCTGCGTATTGAATGGAGACTGCCGCCATCATCCGGCGTTTTTGCCGGTCCCGCAACCCCGCGGATCCGAAAACTGTCAACACCCTGCCCCGGGTCATTTTTCTGGCTGCTTCCAATGCCCGCAGCAATGCATTCGGCGTATGGGCAAAATCCACAATGGCAAGGAAATCCTGACCGAGGTTAATTTTTTCCATCCGTCCTGGTACACCTGCCAATTGAGAAATTCCACTTGCTGCCACCTTCGGGTCAATCCCCAAGCCAAAAATCGCCGCAGACATGGCTGCCAGGATGTTGGAAACATTGTATTCCCCCAACAAATTTGATTTTACTTCCACCAGGAAGTTGCCGCCATGCGCGATAAACTGGATACCCGATGGTGTGTACTGGATCGAATCCGCCCAAAGATCAGATGAGGTATTTAGGCTATACGCAACTTTTCTGACCCGGGTCACCTGCTCCAGGTATTCATACGATGCATCATCCCGATTTAAAACACCCAGGCGGATATTTCCAGCTGGCTTATCCGCCGTCTCTTCCAGGCTGGTGAACAGCCGCGCCTTGGCTCCCCGATATGCCTCATAAGTGCCGTGATAATCCAGATGCTCATGCGTGATGTTGGTGACAACGCCAATATCGAACTCACAGGCGGTAACCCGGTGCTGCGCCAACCCATGGGAGGTCGATTCCAGCACCACATGGGTCAATCCGGCATCCACCATCATGGCAAGGTATCGTTGTACATCCGGCGCTTCGGGTGTAGTTACATGAAATCCGGTATCCAGAACCTGGTCGCCAATCACTGCATTGACTGTCGATATCATGCCAGCCCGGTAACCAGCTGCCAGCAATACCTGGTAAAGCAAATTGGATGTGGTGGTTTTTCCATCCGTTCCAGTAACGCCTATCACGGTCAATTTGCGGGCAGGAAAATTGTGGAGGGCTGCTGACATATATGCCATTGCCTGGCGGGAATCTTCCACCTGGATATAAGGGATGCCCAGGGCAGAAAAGTCACTGGTTGGTCTGCTGCCGAGAATGGCGGATGCCCCGGCATTTACAGCACCAGGGATATACCTGTGTCCATCCGTGGAACCACCCACCAGTGCGACGAAAAGATCGCCATCCCGAACCTGCCTGGAATCAAGCATGATCCGGTTCACCAATGGATCACCCGCCCCAGTCCTTGCCAACAAACCGCCGGGAATGGCAGCAATTAACTCAGAAAAACGCTTCATGGTCTGGAAATTACCCTTCCATAACAAGAAAGGGGATTGGTGAGCAACCAAGCCCCTTTCCAATTGAACAATTGGAGCAGCAGAGTTATTGCAGGTTTTGTTTCAGCGTCTGCAGCTTGCCAACCACCGAACCATCCACCACCCGGTCTCCAACGCGGACAACAACGCCGCCCAGGATGGTCGGGTCCACCCGGAAGCTGATATCCGGTTGCGTTTTCAAAACATCTGCCAGTTCCTTGCTGACAAGGGCTTGTTCCTCCCCGGTAAGCGGTAATGCGCTGGTGACTTCCGCCTGGGTGCCGGTCAGTTCCGCACCCTCCAGCACAACCACCTTGCCGCCTTTTACGCCGGAGAAAAATTCCTGCAATAAGGCATGCTGGCGCTTTTCATCCATTGCGTCACCAATCAACTTCTGTGTGGCAGACATGGCAAGCATAATCACCTGGCTGCGCAGTTCACCAAGGATGCGGTTGCGCTCTTCTTCGATTTCTTCGCGGGCAGCTTCCCGTTCCCTGGCAAGCTCTGCTTCGGCAGCGGCACGTACTTCCCTGCCAGCGGTCTCCGCCCGTTCCGTCGCCTGCCGGACAATGTCCGCTGCTTTTGCCTGGGCATCCGCCAGGATTCGACCTGCTTCCTCTTCGGCATTTGCACGGGCTTCAGCCGCAATCCGGGCATCTTCCAAGCCCTGGGCAATGGTATTGCGGCGTTTCTCCAGCATCTTGAGGACAGGTTTATATACCCATGCCCGCAGGACAACAAATACAATGGCAAAGGCAAGAATTTGAAAAACCAAAAAGCCGAGATTGAGACCCAGTTTATCCAAGGTATCCTCCTGACTCGGGGCTAGACGATCTTGAAGAGCATCAGGAATGCGATCACCAGACAATAAATCGCAATGGCTTCCGAGAAGGCAACACCCAGGATCATGCTGGTGAGCAGGTTGCCATACGCATCGGGGTTGCGCGCCATGCCTTCTGTTGCACCCTGGACACTCAGACCGATGCCAATGCCACCGCCCAATGCGCCAATCATCGCCAGACCTGCGCCAATCAACCGTGCTGCTTCAACAATACTTCCTTCCATTTTCTACTACCTCCTGGTTCGTAAGGTGATACATCCTTGGATTATGAATGCGCTTCTGCGCTTTCGTGATCAGACCCGTGCCCCATGGTTGCCTGTGCCATGAAGACCATGGTCAGCAATCCAAACACAAACGCCTGGATGATACCGATGAATAATTCAAACAGGTAAATCGCCGATGGTGCAAACACTGGCAGCATGGATATCACCAGAGCGGAAAGCACCATACCCGCAAACATATTGCCGAGCAACCGGAATGCAAACGAGAGAATTTTTGCAAACTCGGAAATCAATTCCAGCAGACCGACAATGAAATCCATCGCTCCAAAGAATGGTTTGCTGAACAGGGTCTTCACATTGATAAATTTTGCAAAGTAATTCAATCCATGGGCTTTGACGCCGATGACCTGGATCATCACAACAGCAATCAAGGCAAGGGCAGCCGTAAAGTTCAAATCGACAGAAATCCCGCGCAGGAATGGGGTGAGGATGTACTCCCCCTCATCCTTGACGATGGTAAAGACGTTTCCGGCAACCTGTTCAATCGCATGACCGTGTTCAGAATGATGCAACACACCAATCGATTCAAAACCGGGGATGAGTTTCAATAGATTGGCAAGCAGCACATAGATCACGATGGTCATAAACCATGGAAAGATTTGCTTTGCCCACCTGGCTCCCGTTGAAGATTCGGTCATGTTATACACCGTCTCAATCAGCATTTCGACAGTGCTGGAAATGCCCTTGGGAACCATGTCATTTTTCTCAATCGATCGCTTGACCGCCCATGCAAAAATGACAATCAGGATGATTGTCAGGATCAATGTGGGAATGGTGTTGAAGAGATAAAAATCTCCCAACGGTCCCAAATTGAACAGGGGTTCTTCAATCAATTTTTCCGGTGCCATTTGAATGTGCGGCTGCACCGGCGAGACAAACTGTGCAGCAATGATGGAAAGCACAATCAAAAGGAGCACCCACCAGCGGTGGACACCATGAAGAAACTTAGGTTTCTTTGTCAAAGCCTCCCTCCTTCGTTTGAGGATTGGTCTGCTCAGGGGGTTGTGATTTAATCTTGTCAATTGCCTTGCGGGCAACAAACAGCATCGTGATGACGGAAACCGGCACACTTGCCAGCACCAGCACCAAGGTGAAGACAGGCTTGGTCTGGAAGTGGTTGTCCAGCCAAACCCCGGCAAGAACCGCCAGAGCAAGGATGACAAGCGTAAGGCACCCCACCTGCCCGGCAAACACCGCCAGTGTAAGGTTTTTCACCCGTTGGTTTTTGCTTTCTGGATTTGGAGTGGAGGATGCCATGTGTAAAAATTATATCACAGCAAGCTATTTCGAGGTCAATTCAGAAATGCAAAAGCCTGTGCAGCCTGGGTTGCCCATCCATACCAGGGGGCAAAGAGAAAGCCCAAAACCAGGATGCCTGCCACACATACAACCAGGGCGAAGACCCATGGCGGAACCAATTTAAAGGAAAGTTTTTCATCTGGAGATCGATCAAGATACACAACTTTTAATACCCGCAGGTAGTAGTACAGGGCTGCAACTGAATTCAACGCCCCAAGGATCGCCAGCCATGCCATTCCACTTTCCACTGCCGCACCAAATACCCACAGCTTTCCAAAAAATCCTGCAAATGGTGGAACCCCGCCCAGGGAGAGCAATGAAACGAGCATCACCAAGCCCAGCAAGGGAGCCCGGCGGCTGAGACCTGCATATGCATCCAGGTCATCCGAACCGACCGCCTGCCCAACGATGGCTACCAAGCCAAAAGCTGCCATGTTGGTTACCAGGTAAGACATCAGGTAATAAATTGCCGCGCTGATTCCAATCTCGGTGCCAGCCGCAACCCCAATCAAAATGTAGCCAGCCTGGGCAATACTGGAATAAGCCAGCAGCCGCTTGATATTCTTCTGATTCATGGCAAGCAGGTTGCCAACAATCATGCTCACCCCGCTGAGGATGGCAATGGTTACAGGCCAGATCTGACCGACATGGCTGGGGAAAAGTGCCAGCAGGACACGCAACAGGACCGCAAAACCCGCTGCCTTGGATGCAGTGGACAGGAAAGCAGCAACCGGTGTTGCGGATCCCTCATACACATCAGGCGCCCAGAAGTGAAATGGCACTGCGCTGACCTTGAAACCAAAGCCAACCAACACCATCAGTGAGGCAGCTGCCAGGGGCAGAAAAGGCACATTTCCAGCCTCAAATCCCTGTGCCAGCTGGTATAACTGTGTGGTACCGGTGAACCCGTACATCAAGCTGAAACCATACAGCATCACAGCGGAAGTCATGGCACCAAACAGCAGGTACTTGATGCCTGCTTCCACGGATTTTTTATCCCGAATCAGGAAACCGGCAAGTGCATAGAGGGGAATGGAAGCTGTCTCAATCGAAAGGTATAACATGATGATATCCGCCGAGGATGCCATCAGGCATAATCCCAGCGTGCTGATCAGCATCAGGACATAAAACTCACCATGCAGGCAGAGGTCATCCTGCTTGATCGCAAACAAGGCGGTTAAGCCTGCACCGATCAGAAAGATCATCCGAAAAACAAAACCCGCCGCATCCAGGCGGAGCATGCCGCCAAAGATGAGCTGGGGCTCGGCAGCCGGGCGGGAAAAGATGATACTCAAAATGGCAAGAACGGTCACACCTGCCGCGGTGTATAAGCCCAGCCTTCCGCAGCGTTGATCTTTCCAGACCAGGTCAAATACCAACAGGGTCAGCGCCAGCACCACCAGACCAATTTCCGGCAGAATTGCCAGCAACATGGAGGGTTCAAATGCTGCAGTTTCCACTATGCACCTCCAAGGAGTGCCAAAATATACCGAACCCCGGATTGCACCATGGGCACCATCAGGGATGGGAACCAGCCAATTGCAACCATCACCAGGGAAAGTCCAAGCACCACAAGCTTATCCCGCAAGGGAATATCCTGGACACTCTTCTCAAATTCTGCCGGCAGGTCGCCAAAAAACACCCTGCGAATAACCAGGAGAATATACGCTGCCGTAATCAGAACGCCCAGGATGGCAATGACAGCCACAACCGGGGATGCCTTCCAGACGCCCATGAAAATGGGGAATTCTGCAATAAATCCCGAGAAGCCCGGCATGCCCATGGATACCATGCCAGCCACAATAAACCCAACGGCAGCAATTGGCATTTTCCGGAACAATCCTCCCAGCTTGCTGAGTTCGCGAGTGTGAGTCCGATCATACACCATGCCAACAATGGCGAAGAAGAGAGCTGTCATTACCCCGTGTGAAAACATCTGCATCCCCGCACCGGTTAAACCTTCTGCATTGAGGGAGGCAAAGCCAAGCATGACCAGCCCCATATGCGACACGGAGGAAAAACCGATGACATATTTGAAATCCTTCTGAATCAAGGCAATCAAGGCTCCATACACCACGTTGACCGTACCCAATCCAAGAATCAACGGAGCCCACATCCGGGCACCCTCGGGCATGAGCATAATGGCAATTCGCAGCGCCGAGAAGACGCCAACTTTCATTTCCACCCCCGCCAGGAGCATGGACACGGCGGTAGGTGCTGCCACATGACCATCCGGCGCCCAGCTGTGGAAGGGGAAGATACCTCCCAGGATGCCAAATCCCAGGAAAACGAATGGGAACCAGAGCCGCTGGAATTCCGCAGGGAAACCCGCTTTTTCCAATTCCAGCAGGTCAAACGTGCGCAAGCCGGAGCCAAAATATAGTGCCAGTGCCCCAACCAGTGCCACCATCGACCCGAGGAAAAGGTAAATCGTCAACTTCATACCCCCATATTCCCGGGTCTTGGGGTATCCCCACAGGATGATCATCAGGTATTTGGGGAAGACAGCAATTTCAAAGAAGAAGAACAACTGGAAAAGGTCAAGTGAGGTGAAAACGCCCAGAACCGATGCCCCCAGGAACATGATGAATGCAAAGAATTCCGATGGGCGATCTTCCACTTTCCATGAAACCACCACACCCGAAAGCACCACCAACCCGGATAACAGGACCATCGGCACGCTGATCCCATCCACACCCACGTGATAGGAGATGCCAAGCGCCGGCACCCAGGGATACTGTTCCTGGAACTGGTAACCACCCTGGGCAACATCATAACCAAAATAAACAATCAGCGAAAGGATTGCCGTGATCCCTGCACTGCCGAGCGCAATCCATCGGGCATACGGTTTCCACCGGTTGGGCAGCACAAGCAGAGCCACCCCCGTCAGCAAGGGGATAAAAATGAGTAGTGATAAAACTGGAAATTGCATGCTTTACCTCTTTGGAGCAGACATCAACTACCAGAGTGCGGCAACCTTGCTGACCGCGTTCACCCAAAAAGCAACCGCCTGGTCAATGGGACCGAGCAGCCAGGCAGGCCAGAATCCCAGCACAAGCATCAGGATCATCAGGGGAGCAATGACCAGGATTTCCCGCGGGTTGATTTCCGTTACTTTCCCAATCCAGGTCTGGTTGAGGGGCCCGTGAAGCACATGCTTGATCGCTTTCAGGACATAGGCGCCGGTAAAGAACAACCCGATCATGCTGATGGCAGTCGCTACCATCTGAAGGTGCCATGCTCCCCGTACGACCAAAAATTCTGAAACAAATCCGTTCAAACCGGGCAGCCCAAGGGAAGCCATGGATGTAAAAATCAGGATGGTACCATAAACCGGTACAATTGCCCACAATCCACCAAAGTCATCCAGATTGCGGGTATGTGCCCGGTCATAAACCACGCCAACCAGGAAGAACATCCCGGCGGCACTTAAGCCGTGGTTAAACATCTGCAAAACGGCACCGTTAAGAGCAATATTTGCGCTGAGAATAATCCCTGGATCGGTGTTTTTCCATGCCCATGCCGCAGCAGCAATTCCGAGGACAACGAAGCCCATGTGGTTAATCGAGGAATATGCCACCAGCCGCTTGAAATCCTTCTGCCCCCAGGCGCCCAATGCACCAAATACAATCGCCGCGGTTGCCAGGGCAGCCAGCCACCCGGCAAAGCGCTGAGCCTCCAGGGGATACAGCGGCAGTACCAGCCGGATAAACCCATAAGCACCCAGCTTCAGCAGCACACCTGCCAGGATCATTGAACCACCTGTCGGAGCCTCGGTATGGGCATCCGGCAGCCAGGTATGGAAGGGCCAGACAGGCACCTTGATGGCAAATGCCACCACAAATGCCCAGAATGCAATTGCCTTTACCGTTGGCACAGATAACCCCAGCGGCACATTTAATTCAGTGATGGTTGGCCAAATCCGGAAAAGCGTCACCAGGTCAAATGTCCCGGTGGTCACCCCAATCAGTTGGGTGGCGAGCAATAATCCCAGCGACCCTCCAATGGTGTAGAGCATGAACTTAAGCGATGCGTAATTCCGGTTCTTCCCGCCCCACAGCGCAATCAGGAAATACATTGGGACCAGCCCAATCTCCCAGAACACAAAGAAGAGCAGCAGGTCCAGCGCCATGAATACGCCAAGCATCCCGGTTTCCAGCAGCAGGAAAAGCACCATGAAGGCTTTCACTCGTTCCTGGATGTTAAAGGATGCCAGGATTGCCAGGGGCGTCAGTAGGGTGGTCAGTAATACCATGGCAAGAGATATGCCATCCACTCCCAGGTGGAATGTGGAATGGATTGCTTCATACCAGACATAATTGAGTTCAAACTGGAAGGGTGCGGAAGGGTTGACAGCCGGGTCAAACCGCAGCCAGGCGAATACAGTCATGGCGAAAGGAATCAGGCTGGCAATCAACGCAGTCCATCGGATCCACTGCAGGCGGGCTTTGGGAATCAAGAGAACCACCAGAGCCGCGGCAGCCGGGAAAAACAAGATCCACGCAAGAATGGTTTCTTCAAACATCATCTGCTCAGCTCCATTCCCCTAAACAGCTAATAGGATCAAAACAACACCGAGGAAGATTGCCACCAGCAAAGCCGTGACCATATATTGCTGGATCTGCCCGGTCTGGATGACCCGCAGCCCGGACCCTGCTTTTCGGGTGCCATCTGCAATATCATCCCCAACGCCGTTGACAACCGGCACATCAAAATAATTACGCACAAGATTGCCAAACCACAAGCCAAATTTCCCAATTCCGTGCAGGATGCCATCCAGGAACCTACGGTCCATCCACTGGGAAGTGAAGACATCCGCAAGCCACCTGGCTGGGCGGATCAGGACGATTTCATAAAACTCGTCCACATAAAACTTGTTCTTCATCCACTTGTGGAAGAAGCCCAGCGGCTTCTCCAGCGGATCGGCTGCACCGGCTTTCACATTCCGGTAAACCAGCCATCCAAGCAGTAATCCGCCAAGGGATACAACCAGTGAGGTGAACAATGGCACCAGGCTGTGGCTTTCTTCATGATGTCCATGCGTCAACATGCTGCCTACAAATTCACCAAACCAGTTGGGAAGAATTTTCCCCAAACCAGGGAAAGCATCCGGCACACCAAACCAGCCAGCACCAATGGCAAAAACACTGAGCACCATCAGGGGAACCGTCATGGTCCAGGGTGTTTCGTGGGCGTGTTCCGCCGAGTTGGTGCGGGGTTTCCCCAGAAAAACCAGGGTAATCTGCCGCATGGTATAGAATGCCGTCAGCAGGGCAGCAAATGCCAGTGTGATGAATACCGCCCAATGTCCACCCGAGAACGCCCCGGTCAGGATTTCATCCTTCGACCAGAAACCCGCAGTCAGAATCGGGAATCCGGAAAGTGCCAGCCCACCCGCCAGAAATGTCCAGAAAGTGCGGGGCATCTTTTTCCGAAGACCGCCCATGTTAAACATGTCCTGGGGATCCACGTGTTCACCGGTATGTAAAACGCCATGCTCCACCCCATGGATCACCGAGCCAGAGCCCAGGAAAAGCAGCGCTTTGAAGAAGGCATGTGTCACCAGGTGGAATGCCGCGGCTGCATAAGCGCCCACCCCCAGGGCGGCAATCATATATCCAAGCTGGGAGATGGTGGAATACGCCAGCACACGTTTGATATCATTTTGCGCAACACCAATCAATGCTGCAAAGAGAGCAGTAAATGAACCAATGAAAGCCATGATGGTCATTGTTGTGGTTAGCGGCATGCCCGGTTCCCAGCCCGCTGAAACCAGGGGGAAGATGCGCACCGCCAGGTAGACACCTGCGGAAACCATGGTTGCAGCATGAATCATGGCAGATACCGGCGTGGGACCTTCCATAGCATCCGGCAGCCAGATGTGCAACGGGAATTGGGCAGACTTTCCCACCGTTCCAATGAAAAGCAGCAAGCCAATCAACCCCGCCCATGAGAGCCCAAATACTGGCGATATCGTGGTTGCCAGGATTTCAAGAACCGAATGGTTGGCAAGGATATCCTGGTAGTTCAACGTCCCGGTCAGCGTGTACAGGGCAGCCAGACCCAGCAGCATAAATACATCACCCACCCGGGTGGTTAGAAACGCCTTGATGGCTGCCTTTTTGGCACTGTCTTTGCCATACCAGAAACCAATCAACAGGTAGGAACACAACCCCATAATTTCCCAGCCAATGTACAGCGTCAGCAGGTTGTTGCTTACCACCAGCAGGTACATGGCAAACGCAAAAAGGCTGATCAATGCAAAAAACCGGGCATACATGGGTTCAATGGATGGGACATGGCTCTTATGCCCGCCCTTTTCCTTGACCAACGCACCATGAGGCGGCAAGCCAGGACGATCGTCCACGCCCCTTTTGGCACCATAATTATGGTAACCAATGCTATAAAGGAAAATCATCAGGATGGTCCAGGCAACAAAGAAAAGGGTCACGGCGGTAAGTGGATCCACCTGGACGCCAATTTGCAACCATTGGGTAACACCAGTCGGCAGCCAGTTGATGCTGGATGTCATTGGATTTTCAGCCAGCCCCTCAGTGGTTACTGCGCGGAAGAAAATCACCATACTGCCAAGAAACGAGAGACCGGCACCAGTCAGGGCAATGGTATGGCTGACCTTGTTATTCTTATGGGTAAATAAAACAATCAGCAGAAAACCCAGCAGCGGGGGAAGAGGTAAGAGCCAGATCAAGGTTTCCATAAGTATCTCCCGCCTTATCCTTTCAGCAGATCCATCTCACCGGCGACGGATGTGTTCCTTCTCCGGTAAGCTGATATGATCAACGCCAGACCCACCGCAGTTTCAGCCGCAGCCACAATAAAGACAATTGCCAAAAAGACCATCCCATTCAATGGGGTTTGTGATGGGTTCAACTGGGTGTAATAATGCCAGAACGCCGCCAGATTAATGTTGACAGCATTCAACATTAATTCAATGCCAATCAGAATGCCAATGGCGCTTTTCTTGGTGAGAACCACGAACAATCCGATGCAAAAGAGACCAGCCGCCAGGATCAGGTACCACGAAAGTGGGATCATGATTTCCCTCCTTTGCGATCCACGGCAATGTAGATTGCCGCCACCATGACTGCCAGCAGCAAGACCGAGGACACTTCAAACGGAATCAGGTAGGCAGCAGGATCCACCAGGGCTTCACCCAGGTCGCTGATCGGTTCCTTGAATTCCATCAATTCCACAAGGGGGGTATGGGCTGCCCCCCATGGTTGGATGGAAATAACAATGGCAGCAAAGAGCAAGGCAATCACAACAGCCACAACCCACCAGTTCTTGTGGACAAGTGATTCACCCGCATCCACCATCGACCGGCGGGTAAGCATAACACCAAACAAAATCAGGATGGCGATGGCTCCAATATACACCAGAACCTGGACAACAGAAAAGAAATTTGCCTGGAGAAGCGCAAATAGGACCGCCACACCCATCAGGGTTAACACCAGCCATAAGACGGTATGCATCATGCGCCGGCTCGTGGCAATCATCAATGCCCCTCCCAATGTAACAGCGGCAACAATCAGAAAAATGATTTGCATCGCGGTCATAATGAACCCTCCGACTCAGCGGTTGAGGTGACAGGTTCTTCCAGCCGAGCCACCGGTCGGTTCCGGGAACCCACCTCGCGAATTTTCCGGCGCTTGAAATACCGCACCAGTAATTGTTGGGTCAGGTAGATCAGGATTAAGTTCAAAACAATATTCACCGGGACGGAAATCCAGGGGGACAGCGGCTGCATGGCTTTGACCGCCAAAGCAGTTACAGCGATGAGGATCAAGGACAAGGGCGTCAACAACTTCCAGTTGACGTCCATCATCTGGTCAATCCGGAACCGGGGCAGGGAGCCGCGCATCAGGATGGCAATAAAGTACACAATGGTGGTTTTCAACATTAAGTAGATGAAGCCCAGCAATGGATACTGTTCCGCACCCGGACCCCGCCATCCGCCCAGGAACAGGGTGGTAAAAATCAAGGCGACCGTAAACGCATGGACAAACTCTGCCACAAAGAACATCCCAAATTTCAAACCGGAATATTCGATATTGAAGCCAGCCACCAGCTCGGATTCAGCTTCCACCAGGTCAAACGGAGCGCGCCCCACTTCAGCAATCTGGGTCACGAAAAAAATCAATGCTGCCAGTGGGGAAATAAAAATGAACCAGATATTCTGCTGTTTGACAATCTCATTCATGCTGAGACTGCCCGCCAGCATTACAGGCACCAGCAGGGAAACTACCATCGGCACTTCATAGGAGATCAACTGTGCCACAGCGCGGAAGGCACCCAGCAGGGCATACTTGTTGTTGGACCCCCAGCCTGCCATAATGATTCCCAACTCTCCCAAGGCACCAACAGCAACAAAGTACAACAAGCCCACGCTCAGGTCCACGCCATACATGGTCATGGAAAGCGGGATGACAGACCAGACCATCAGAACGGCTGCAACCGATAGGATGGGCGCCAGGTTATATGGAATCAGGTCCACTCCTACGGGAGTGATATGTTCCTTGATAAAAATTTTCAGCATGTCCGCAAAGGACTGGAAAATACCCCAAGGACCCAGCCGGTTGGGACCATAACGATCCTGGACGCGCCCAAGCAATTTGCGTTCGCCCCAGATGAGGATGGTGACGAACAACATGGCACCGGTAGCCAGGATTGCCCCGCCAATGGTAAAGCTGATCACCTGTACCCATGCCGGTGGAAGTCCCCAACCAGCAAGGACTCCATTCAGCCACTGGGTCAGGAAAACAACCGGATCACGAAAAAAGCTCATAGGACCTCCCTACCACCCGGAGATTGTTTTTTTAAACCCATTCCAACGCCCCCTTGCGCCAGGCATAAATCAGTCCCCCCAGTAAAATGGCAATAAACAGAATCGCTTCCAGGACGGCAAATAACCCGACCTTATTGAAAGCAACCGCCCAGGGATACAGGAATACTGTTTCCACATCAAATGCCAGGAAGATCAACCCAAAGACATAATACTGCACCTTGAATTGAACCCATGCCTCCCCAACGGTTTCCATACCGCACTCGTAGGTACTGGTCTTGATGGGATCGGGTTTCTTGGGAGAGAGAACCGCGGCAAGAAAAATCGCCACGCCTGGCAAAAATAAAGCAATACCTGTGAAGATGGCAATATACAGCCAATCACTCAGCATTTATTCACCTCGGCAGACATGGGAGTCCCGCGGGGTGCTTCTCCAACACCCGTAGGGCTAATCTATTCTATCAATAGTTGGATTTTATGTAAAGAAAAATGGTGCAATCCTATCCTCTTTCTCCCTGAACAACACAAAAAAAGGCGGCTGGGGGAAACAGCCGCCTGGAGATGGATCTGGATTGGGATTGCGGGTCAGCCGATGTAGACTTCAACCCGTTCCCCATCCTCCTCATCTACGAGAATATGAATGGGTTCGTTGTTGTTCAAGGATTCCAGGATGCCATCCACATCCTCTCCTCTGACTTTCCCACCCATGGGAATCCGGTTTCCAAATGTCTTAAAAAACCAGGACCCGGCACCCAGGGGAAGGGGCAGATCAATTTGGATGTGTTGAGGTTTCTCACCCGGTTTCTGCTGGACACGGACATGCAGCCAGCGGGTGTTCCAGAACAGGAGAATGCCCAGCACTCCCAGCAGAAACGGAATCCAAGCAAGGAAGAATCCCCAGCCAAAACCATCCGCCTTCCAGCCCATGTAAATCCAGCTTGCGCCCAGCACGGTCGTTAGAATGGCAAGAAATAGAGGAAGATGGCGCCAACGCTCCCATCTCTTTAACCTTGCCTGGTCAAAAACCGGATCGGGACCCGGCAATACATCCATCTCATCCACAACCGCAGGGTCGGCATCAGCTTTGGGAGGAAATTCAGTTTGACCAGGAACTTCCATATCGTCAGGTTGTACGCCTTCCTCCAATTGACCAAATTGGTCCTGGTCCAGGCATTCCCCATCCGATTGCCTCGCCGCGGCATCCAGATCCCGAAGCAGCGAATCAGCTTCATCCAGGGTAAATTCGCCTGCTTCCACTTTTTTTAATATTTTCAGCCGTTCACTCTGAAGGTCCATTCCCGCTCCTTAACTCTGATCGCCCAAATTTTCCAGTGCACGCAGCAACCGGTCTGCTTCCTCGGCAGTAATTTTCTTCTCCGCAAGCATCTGCAGGATTAACCTGCGTTCATCATCGGAAACGCGGCTGGGTGGTTTCACAGGCACCCCATTAAATACTCCTCCCATCCCCGACCAGCCATGTTTTCGCTGTTCAATCCGTTTCATGGTTTCCTGGACTCGCTGCTCCGCCCGCCTGGCTGCCTCTTCCGCCTTTCGGGCTGCTCTTTCAGATGCCGCAGCAATCCGGCGATTGGTTTCATCAGTCGCCCGTTCCCAGGCGCGCACCCGCTGCTGCGCCCGCTGCCAGCGTTCCTCCTGTCGATCAAAGCCCCGCTGCCAGCGCTCATCTGTCCGCAACTGGTCCATGACAATCACTTCATCCCCGGCTTTTGCCTGAATCAGCGCGTTTCCATTCCCAATGGTGCGAACATCCTGGTGATTCTCAATGATCTGTCTTTCACCCCCCCAACGATACACGATTTCGCCCCGTCCAGCGGTCAGATCAAGTTTGACATTACAAGATGCGGGCAAGCCAATGGTAACATCAGCCCCAGCACGTAGATCCACCATCCCCTCAAAGCCATCCGCCAGGGAAATTGTAACATCCCCTCCTGCCCGGATAGAGACATCTCCGTGGTGGGTGATCAGGTCCACATCCCCGCCAACACCATCCACCGCCAATACACCCGATAATTCCACGCCAAGGAAATCACCGCCGATATGCCGGATTTTTGCTTCCCCCGCTACCTGGCGGATTTCGCAATCACCGCCCACGGCTTCAATGGAAATCCGCCCCAACCTTTGCCCCGTCAAATCTCCACCCACCTGTCCGATCTGGACGGAAGATTGGATGTCCCGCAAGTCACAATCCCCGGAGACGGTGCTGACGACCACCGGCATGGTGTCCGGTATTGTCACGATCACATCATCCCGGCAGAGCACATCCACCAGTTCCCCCTCCAGCCGGACGACGAGGTCACGCGGTTCATCCACCGATAATTTCACCTGGGATTGATTTGACCCGCTGAGGAACAGATCCCCGTTGACCACCAATCGAAGCGTTTGATTTTGATTGACAGGATACACCTGGGTTGCCATGGGCACCTCCATTCTTGTGATATATTCATTTTATACCATTCCTTAATTTTGTCAAGCATTAAATTCAATATTTCTAAATATTAGTTCATTATTCTAAACATTAATTTTTATTAATGTATCATTTATTACCTTCACCCCCCTCGAATTTACGACAATCGTCCGGGATTGGACGAAACCTGACACTAACCACACCATGGATTCGGTGCTACACTGTTTCCATACAAAACCAAACTAGGAGGAAAACAATGTCTATTCACCCACCAGAGCCATTCCGAATTAAGATGGTGGAACCCATTCGCTTGATCTCTGCCGAAGAACGCGCCGACGCGCTGAAAAAGGCGGGGTATAACGTCTTTGCGTTGCCTGCCGAGGATGTGTTTATTGACCTGTTGACAGATTCCGGTACCGGATCCATGAGCCAAAATCAGTGGGCTGCCATGATGACGGGGGATGAATCCTACGCCGGTGCCAGGTCCTATTTTCGCCTGGCGGATGCCATGAAACAGATCTTCGGATTTGAATATTTTGTTCCCACTCATCAGGGACGGGCTGCTGAAAACATCCTGACCGGCTTGTTGGTTAAACCCGGTCTGTCCATTCCCTCCAACATGCATTTTGATACCACGGAAGGCAATATTCGCGCCCGCGGCGGCAGACCCGTCAACCTGGTGGCGGACATTGCCTTTGACCCCACCGCCCAGCACCCCTTTAAAGGCAATATGGACATCAACAAGCTGCGCAACTTTATCCGTGAGGTGGGCGCAGAAAACATCCCCTTCGGATCCATCACAATCACCAACAATGCCGGTGGCGGTCAACCGGTTTCCCTGGAAAATATCCGCGCTGTCTCAGCAGTGTACCGCGAGCATAAGATTCCTTTCTTCATTGATGCCTGCCGGTTTGCAGAAAACTCCTATTTTATCAAGTTGCGCGAACCGGGATATGAAAACAAATCGGTGGCAGAAATTGCCAGGGAGATTTTCAGCCTGGCGGATGGGGCATGGATGAGCGCAAAGAAAGATGCCCTTGTCAACATGGGCGGCTTCCTTGCCGTTCGGGACCCGGAGCTTTACCAGCAGATTTGCAATGAACTGATCATGCGGGAGGGGTTTGTAACATATGGCGGGCTTTCCGGGCGAGACCTGGATGCACTTGCCGTGGGTTTGTGGGAAGGCATGGATGAAGCCTACCTTGCCTATCGACTTGGTCAAACTGCCTACCTGATGGAGGGCTTACATGCCGTGGGAGTCCCCACCATTGAGCCGGCAGGCGGACACGCAGTGTATGTGGATTCCGGGCGGCTTCTGCCGCACATTCCCCACGGGGAATTTCCCGGTCAGGCACTATCTGCTGCCCTGTACCTGGAAGGTGGAATCCGCGGCGTGGAAATCGGCTCGGTGATGTTTGCCTATCCTGATCCGGATAGCGGTGAAATGATCTATCCCAAACTGGAACTTGTCCGGCTGGCAATCCCGCGTCGCATGTACACCCAGAGCCACATGGATTATGTTATTGAGACGCTTGGCAGCCTGGCTAAGAAGGCAACCGCCTTGCGCGGCTACCGCATCACGTATGCAGCCAGGTTCATGCGTCACTTTACAGCCCGGTTTGAACCGTTGTAAAATGGATGTACTGTAGAAAGGAGTAAATCCATGAAGAAACGAATATTGGTTTCCCTGGTTCTCCTCCTGCTGGTTGGAATGGCTCTGGCAGGCTGCAACCAGGGGCGCGCCCTGACCGGGGATGAGCAGACAGAGGTGCTTTCCTACACGGAACCCATTGCAGACGGCATGTTTTCCGGGCTGAACGCCAACAACTATGCCGAGTTCAGCAAGGACTTCGGTGAAACCATGCTTGTTGGTCTTGATGAAGCAGCATTCGCTGATACCAAGGCGATGCTGGATTCCAAGCTTGGTGCCTACCAGTCGCGCGAGGTCACCGGGGTGGCTGAAATACAAGAGAACATCCTGGTCATCTATAAGGCAGTATTTGAAACGGCTCCCGAAGTGACCATCCGGCTGTCCATCTCGGCTGCTGAACCACACCAGGTAACCGGGCTCTGGTTCGATTCCCCCGAGCTGCGGAAATAATCATCCAGAATTCTATGCAACGAAAAACGGGCGGGAATTACCCCGCCCGTTTGGTTTATTCCAGGTCTTTGGCTTCCTCCCACCAGACGTCCATTTCTTCAAGGGACATCTGCAGGAGCGGCTTGCCGGTTTGGCGGGAGCGCTTCTCAATATAGGAAAAACGGTTGCGGAACCGCTGATTCGTCTCCCGCAATGCGCTCTCAGCATCCACTCCGTGCCAGCGAACCAGGTTGACCACGGCAAATAAAAGGTCCCCCAGTTCTTTTTCCCGTTCAACGGAATCACCAGCCATGTCCACCTCCCCCAGTTCCTCCAGGATTTTTCGGCGGACAGGCTCAATATCCTGCCAGTCAAATCCCACCCGGGCTGCCCGCTCCTGAATTTCCTGTGCCTGGGTGAGGGCAGGTAATGCAACCGGTACACCATCCAGCATTCCCTTTTCCGGCTCGCCATTGACAGCCCGTTCTTCGGCTTTCAGGCGTTCCCAGTTAACCAGGACTCCCCCCTCATCATGAACAACCACATCACCAAATACATGCGGATGGCGGCGGATAATTTTATCGTGGATCCCCCGCAGGATATCTGTCATCCGAAACGTACCTGTTTCAGACCCAATCTGGGCATGTAAAACAATCTGCAGCAACAAGTCACCTAATTCTTCAGCCATCTTTCCGGGGTCTTCCGCATCCAGGGCAGTTAATGCTTCGTAAGTTTCTTCAAGCAGGTATGGGCGCAGGGAACCATGGGTTTGTTTGCGATCCCATGGACACCCATCCGGAGCGCGCAAATGGGCAATGACCTCCTGGAATAGCTCAAAAGAACTCCCCTCAGGTAATGCATGGACAAGGAGTGTGCCGTGTCTGGAGCCAGCCACATCAGCAATATTTTTTAATGATAAGGATTGACGATCCGATTCACCAATCCACTCCACCGGATGATCGGGTGGATACACCCCACCCAGCATATCCCTCAAGGACGCCAACTGGCAAGGATCAACATTTGGAATGATCGCCGGGGCATCGGGCGGAAATGGGGGGGTATGCATCCCCAGCACTCGATCCGCTTGGACAATCATCAACCGGTCAGGAAAATTTTCACCAAAAATTGCGTTTATATCCAACATGTGATTCTCTCCTGGCATCAATGGAAAGACTGTCAGCCGCCTCATCGCCTGGAAGGCTGGTGTATCACTTGCATCCAGGCACCTGATTGCTGACAGTCTTTCATTATGATTTCAAATATCCCTGGAGATGGATGCCCATCCCTGGAATGATGATCCAATGCCGCCGTGGGCGGCAACCCACTCTACCGCTTGGTATAGGTGGGGGCCTTGCGGGCGCGCTTAAGACCGGGTTTCTTCCGTTCTTTCACGCGGGCATCCCGCGTCAGCAAGCCGTATTTGCGCAGCAGTGGAGTATTTTCAGGATTAAGCAAGACAAATGCCCGTGCCAGGCCAAGTTTGATGGCATCCGTTTGACCGGTGTTGCCACCGCCATAGACGGTCACGGTTACATCATATGTATTGCGATCCTGCCCCGTTGCAGTGAAAGCCTGGAGAATGCTCTCCAAGTCACCAATCCGGGTGAAGTATTCCTCTGCCGGGCGGTCGTTGACCAGGAACACTCCTGTGCCACTCATCAACCGCACGCGCGCCGAGCTTTCCTTGCGACGCCCAACACCTTCGTAATATTGCACCGACATGATTCCTAGCTCCTTTTACGCAACCAGTTTCGGATTCTGAGCCTGGTGAACGTGTTCACTTTCAGCATAAACGCGCAACCGCTTGATCAATTTGCGACCAATTTTGTTATGCGGCAGCATTCCCCAAACAGCAGCCCGAATTACGCGATCGGGGCGGTTGTTCAACTGCTCCCGCATACCAACGGTCTTCAGTCCGCCCGGGTAATTCGAGTGCTTGTGATAGGACTTGGTGTCCAGCCGCTTTTGAGCAACAGCCAGGTGGCGGGCATTGATCACAACAACGTTCTGTCCCATATCCACACCGGGCGTATAGGCTGGATTATTCTTGCCCATCAGCAGGTAGGCAATTTTCGCAGCCAGGCGACCTAAATTTTGATCCTTCGCATCGAGCAGGATCCATTCACCTTGCGGTTTTCCTTTGATTACATACGTCTTGTCCACTGTCATCTTCTCCACGAGACAAGGTCTCTCACCTTTTTCATAATTCCTGCCGGTTCAACGGATATTGGACTTCCATCAGCACCAGTCCCTGCGGAGGAGCCAGCCCGGGCAGTTGCGGTTCAGCCCGCTCCACGCCCTTCTGCAACCTCTCCAAGGACCATTGTCCAAGAGCAGCCATCACCTGAAGGTAAACCATTCGCCGCACCATGTGGTAGAGGAAGGCGTTGGCAGTCACTTCAAACCGCCAGCCCCCTTCCTCTGCCAGCCACTCCGCTCGGAATACCTGGCGGGTGGTGCTGCCGCCCGCTTTGGGCGGTCTGCCAAATGCAGCAAAATCGTGTGCACCAACCAGCAACTGCGCAGCTGCATGCAACCGGTCCACCTCCACTTCCGGATATATCCGCCAGGCATACCGCTCCTTAAGCGGCTGCCGGATGGGATCGACCAGGATGTGGTAATGATATGTCCGGCGGACGGCATCGTACCGTGGATGGAATCCATCCGAAGTTATCTGCACGTTCCGCACCGCCACATCCTCTGGAAGGTTGGCGTTCATCGCCTGCAGGAGGGCATTGGTTGAGTGGTTCCACTCAAGATCCACTGCAATCACCTGCCCGGCTGCATGAACACCGGCATCCGTCCGTCCAGCGGAGAGAATGGATCCGCCCAGCCAGCCAAGCTGACGAAGCGCTTTTTCCACCTCACCCTGAACCGTCCGATCACCTTCCTGGCGTTGAAAGCCCTGGAAGCCTGTACCGTCGTAGGCAAGAATAATCTGGTAACGTTCCATACCCCAGTTGGGGGTCTTGCAAATGTTGAGTTTTACTCAACCAGTTCCAAAAGGACCATTTCAGCAGAATCACCCTGCCGCAGTCCCAGCTTGGAAATTCTCGTATAGCCGCCATTGCGATTGGCATAGCGCGGGGCAATATCATCAAACAATTTTTTCACAAGATCAGTGTCGCCCAGGCGGGCAGCCGCAAGTCGGCGGGCATTGACTTTCTCAATATCACTGCCCTTGGCGCTGTTGCGAGCCAAAGTGATGAGCCGTTCGGCATCACCACGAATTGCCAGCGCACGAGTCTTGGTTGTTTGAATGCGTTCATGCTCAAAAAGCTGTTTGATCAGCGTTCGGCGCATGCCCGCGCGGCGGTCTTTTCCTCCACCAGTTTGAAATCCAGCTACCTGATGCCGCATAGTCTCTTACTCCGATTCCTTATCATCTGGCAGGAAACCCTTTTCCTGCATTTTCTGGCGCAGCTCGTCCAGACTCTTTTCGCCAAAATTCCGAATGGACATGACTGCCTCATCACCCTTCTCCAGCAGTTCCAGAACATCACCCACCGTGGTGATTCCAGTCCGCTTGAGGGAGTTGAACACCCGCACTGATAGGTCAAGGTTTTCAATGGGGGTTTCCGCAGCTTCACTCGTCAACCGGCTGCCTGTTGTTTCCTTTTCCACGCTCAACATCAACGTTTCTTCGCTGATGCCGGAAATATAGCGCAGATGATCCATCATGATCTTGGAAGCCACACCCAATGCCTTTTCAGGCGTAATGGTGCCATCCGTCCAGATTTCCAGCACAAGCTTGTCATAGTTGGTGCTTTGCCCCACGCGGGCATTTTGGACATCATAATTGACACGCTTGACGGGATTGAAAATGGCATCCACCGGCAGATCACCAATTGGAAGTTTGCCGCTTCGGTCGGTTGCCGGAGAATAACCACGGCCGCGTTCCACGGTCATGTCTATCTCCAGCTGAGCCCGGCTGTCATTCACCTGGAACAGGTACAAATCCGGATTGATGATTTCCACTTCCGCCGGAACCTGGATATCGCCCGCGGTGACGGTGGATTCACCCCGCACTTCCAGGTGCAGGTAGGCAGCATCCACATCATGAAGAATCATCCGCAGCTGCTTGATCTGCAGCATGACCTGGATGACATCTTCCCGCACACCAGAGATATCGCTGAACTCATGCAGCACATCCTTGATGCGGATGGACGTAACAGCTGCCCCCTCCAGGGAGGAAAGCAGCACCCGGCGCAGGGTATTTCCCAGCGTAACGCCGTACCCCTGTTCCAGCGGGCTGATGATGAATCTTCCGTAGTTGCGGGCTTCTGCCTCCCGCTCCACTTTCGGTGTAACCATGTTACTTAAGGCACACATGTTTCACCCCTTTCCATTGCAGGTGAGTCGTTGCACTGAACAATCATTGTTACCGTGAATAGTATTCAACGATTAACTGTTCGCTCAGGTTGCCATCAATCTCAGCGCGTTCCGGCTTTCGCAGAATTCGACCGCTCATGGTCTTGAGATCCCGCTCAATCCAGGGGGCGCAGAGGCGTTTTTCCGCATAATCCGGCAGTTCTTTGAAGAAAGGCAGCTTGTGCGAGCTTTCTTCAACTGCCACAACATCACCCGGTCGAACCAGCATGGAAGGGATATCCGCCCGGCTGCCATTGAGGTTGAAGTGACCGTGGGTAACCAATTGGCGAGCCTGGGCGCGGCTGTCTGCAAGACCCATGCGATAGACCACGTTGTCCATCCGCATTTCCAAGGTCTGGAGCAGGTTCAAACCGGTCAAACCGGTTGTCCGCCGGGCAACACCAAAGTAGCGGCGGAACTGCCGTTCCAGGATGCCATACACGCGGCGGGCTTTTTGCTTGGCGCGCAACTGCTTGCCATAAACGGATTCTCGTTCCTGGCGTGCCTGGATGCGTCCGTGCTCACCCGGGGCAAATGACCGCTTGTCAAACGAACACTTCTCGCTGAAGCAGCGGCTGCCCTTCAAAAATAATTTTTCACCTTCTCGCCGGCAGAGTTTGCATGCCGGACCTGTATACTTCGCCATAACTTCCCTCTCTTTATGAAATTACACGCGGCGTTTCTTGGGGGGCCGGCAACCGTTATGCGGAACCGGCGTGATATCGGCAATTGAGCGCACTTTGATGCCTGCCGCCTGCACAGCTCGAATGGCATTTTCCCGCCCGGGTCCAGGACCTTTGATGATCATATCCACTTCCTGGATTCCCATGGCGGTTGCACTTTTCATCGCCTGCTCTGCTGCCAGACGGGCGGCAAAGGGCGTGCTTTTGCGGGAACCCTTGAAGCCAGCCGAGCCAGCGCTCGCCCAGCAGACAGTGTTCCCCTGGAGATCCGTAACTGTGACGATCGTGTTATTAAAGGAAGCGTAAATATGCACCTGTGCAGATGACAGGGTTCGCTTTACCTTGCGGGCTGTTGCTGTGCGCCGCGCCGAACGTACGTTTTGAGCCATATTCCCTCACAAATCTTTCTGTATTTATCGAAATGGCGTTTCGCTTGATCCTGGTAGCAGAGTCCCGGTTGGGCAGCCGCGGGGAGGGAAGGTTCCCCTTTCCCAACCGGTTCTCCGGCATCAGGATTATTTCTTGGTTGCTCCACGGCGGCGACCACGACCAGCCACAGTCTTCTTGGGGCCTTTCCGGGTGCGGGCGTTCGTCCGGGTTCGCTGACCGCGCGCCGGAAGATTCCGGCGGTGGCGCAGACCCCGATAGCAGCCAATTTCAATCAACCGCTTGATATTCATCTGAACTTCGCGGCGCAGGTCTCCCTCAACCTTGTAGTTCTTGGCGATGAATTCACGCAGAGCATTCACATCAGTTTCAGATAAATCCTTTACGCGGGTTGCCGGATTGACGCGGGTCGCAGCGATAATATCGCGCGAGCGGGTCGTACCAATTCCGAACAGGTACGTTAAGGCTACATCAATGCGCTTATTGCGCGGCAGATCAATACCTTCAATTCTTGCCATCGTATTCTACCCTTGTCGCTGCTTGTGTTTTGGATTCTCGCAGATCACGTACAGTCTGCCCGACCGTTTGACGATTTTGCACTTTGCGCAGCGCTTTCCAATAGATGATGATACTTTCATTCCTGCTCTACTCCTTCGTTGACTGTAATCTGACAGCCAAAGTTGTAATTATACACATACTTTCTTGATTCGTCCAGAAAATTTCAAAGTTCTCACGGTAACGTCAAAATGACGGGACCATTTTCAGTAACGGCTACAGTATGCTCAAAATGAGCAGTCAGGGAACCATCCAGCGAACAAACCGTCCATTGATCCGGCATAATCCGGGTTCGGTAGGTTCCCACCAGGAGCATCGGTTCCAGGGCGATTGTCATACCTGCCCGAAGCAACATACCCCGCCCCGGCACCCCGTAATTGGGAAGCTGGGGTCCTTCGTGCATCATGCGTCCCACACCATGCCCGGTATATTCCCGCACCACCTGAAAGCCGTAGCCCTCTGCGCACGCCTGGATTGCTGCGGAAACATCACCAATCCGGTTACCGGCAACCATTTTCTCAATCCCTGCCTGCAGGGATTTTTCGGTCGCCTCCAACAGTTTACTGGCTTCCTCCGAGATTGACCCAACCCCAAATGTGATTGCCGAATCCGCCACCCATCCCTGGTATACATTACCGCAGTCTACGGTCACGATATCGCCGTCCCGCAGCTTGCGTTTGCCAGGAATGCCATGCACCAGTTCTTCATTAATACTGACACAGGTGCTCGCCGGATAGGGATAGGGTCCCGGGTAGTTTTTGAAGGGTGAAACCACACCGTGCCTGGCAAGCACTTCCTCGGCAGCAGCATTGACATCCGCCGTGGTTGCGCCCACATGAGCTGCAGATTTTGCCGCGGCCAGTGCTTCGGCATTAATCCGTCCGGCTGCGCGCATGATCTCCAGTTCCTGCGGGGTTTTAATGGTTATCTGACGGTCCCAGGACATAATTTACGCCTGACCTTTCAGAATGGCAGCAAGCAATTGCCCGGTGACCTCGTCAATGGATTGTTGTCCATCAATCTCCGCCAGCAAGCCGCGCTGCCGGTAGTAATCGATTAGCGGGGCGGTCTGTTCCATGTAAACATCAATCCGGCGGCTTACTGTTTCCGGTTTGTCGTCATCCCGTTGGTACAGTTCCGAGCCATCCACATCGCAGATGCCAGGCTGCACGGGCGGATTGAAGGTGGTGTGATAAATATGCCCTTCCGCCCGACAGGTCCACCGTCCACTAAGTCGTTCCACCAGGATGGGAGCCGGTACGGAAATGTACGGCACGCAATCCACGGAAGAATCCGTTTCCGATAACATGGCTGCCAGTGCATCTGCCTGCTTGGGAGTACGGGGAAAACCGTCCAGCAAAGCGCCTTCAGCACAGTCCGGTCGCTGTAATCGTTCCCGAATCATTGCGATGGTTACATCATCTGGCACCAGTTCGCCGCGATTCATATAGCCCTGCGCAAGTTGACCCAATTCAGTCTGCGCTTTTAAATTCTCACGAAAAATATCTCCGGAAGAAATATGCGCCAGCCCCAGTTTTTCCGAGATAATCTCGGCTTGGGTACCCTTTCCCGCACCAGGCGGACCAAGCAGGACAATGTATCGCGCCATCTTATCCTCGAATCAGGCTGTCATCATAACCATGGAGCTTCAGTTCGGCTTCGATGATGTTGAAGGTATCCTTGACAACACCCACCACGATCAGAAGTCCAGCGGCAGAGATGAGGAACAAACCAGCCTGGCGGGCTGCTGCAGGCAGCAACAGATTCAACAGGAATGGCAGAACAGCCACCGTGCCAAGGAAAACAGCACCGGGGAGCGTAATCCGCCGCTGCACCTTGGTCAGGTATTTCTGGGTGGGTTCACCGGGTTGCACATTTCCAAGCTGGGCGCCCTGTTTCTTGAGGTTGTCGCCATAATTCTGTTGTTGGAAGAGAACGTCCGTATAGAAGAATGTAAAGGCAACCACCATCAGGAAGTACATCAAAGTGTACCAACCGTTATTTCCGTTAAACAGGTTATACACACCCGTGTTGAAATTTGCCCACCATTCCGTTTTGGCGTTCATAAAGAACTGGGCGACGATAGCCGGGAAGGTGAGAATAGACTGGGCAAAAATCAGCGGAATCATGCCTGCCATGTTGACCATCAAGGGCAGCGTAGTGCGGACGGGCATTGACATGCGACCACCCATGCGGCGACCCGGGAAGAAGACCGGCACATTACGGCGACCCTGGGTAACGAAGACAATCGCAAAGATGATCACTGCCAGCAGCGCAAGGATGATGAAGATCAACCACCAGTATTGCTGATCGCTGAGCAGGCTGCTCAGGTTGGCTGGAATTCGAGCGACAATCCCCGCAAAGATGATCAAAGAAAGACCCTGGTTGGGGATGCCAAATTCCGAGATCAATTGTCCAAGCCAGATGCCAAACATGGTCCCTGCCAGCATGCTGACCAGGGTGGTCAGGGTAGGCAGCAGGGAAGCACCGCCAAAGCCATAGGTATAGGTCAGAACCGATTGACCCGTTTGAGCTGCCATGGAATTAAAGATATTGATTTGACCAATGGCAGAGAGTAATCCCATCGGAACAGTCAGGATAATTGTCCAGCGTTCCATCCATTTCTGACCTTCACGCGGATTTTCCTTCAGTTTTCGCTCCAATGCCGGGATAATCGGCGTGAGGAGCTGAATGATAATCTGAGCGGTAATGTAGGGATAAACACCCATCGCCAGAATGGAGAAATTCGACATGGTTCCGCCCGAGAGCAGATCCAGCATATTAAACAGGGTTCCTGCTGCCCCAGGGTTGGCAAAAATACTGCGAATAACATCGCGGTCAATGCCCGGAACCGGGACATTGGCAGCCAGGCGGAAAATCACCAGCAGCAGCAATGTGACCAACAGTTTTTTACGAATATCCTGCGACGTCCATAAGTAGCGCCATGCAGATCGTTTCATGCCTGGGTCTCCTTAATTGGTTTGCCGTTTAGGCAATCAATTCCACAGAACCGCCAGCCGCCTCAATCTTTTCCTTGGCGCTTTTGGTAACACGGTGCACACGCACCTTGAGGGCAACCTTCACCTCGCCGCGTCCCATGACTACAACTGGGTTGGCAGGCTTGGCAATCATGCGTTCCTCCACCAGGATAGCCGGGGTGATTTCCGATCCGGCTTCAAAGCGGGAAAGCTGATCCAGGTTAATCTCATTGTATTCCACACGATTCACCGGGGTGAAACCTTCACCACGGATGAACGGCAGGCGGCGATAGAAAGGAAGGTTACCGCCCTGGCGATAGAGATTACCGCCAGACCCGGTTCGGGACGACTGTCCCTTGGTACCGCGGCCGGCAGTTTTCCCCTGCCCGGCAGAAATACCAATTCCCTTTCGCTTGCGATTTTTCTTCGCTCCCTCATTGGGCATTAAGTCATGAATTTTCATCAGTCCACCTGCTCTTCAACAGTCACCAAATGGTTGACTTTGCGCAGCATGCCCTGCAGTGCCGGTGAATCCACCTGCACAACTGTTTGATGCAGCTTGCGCAAACCCAACGCCCGCAGCGTCGCCTTGTGTTCCACCGAATAGCCGATGGCACTGTGGACGAGCGTGATGCGGAGTTTCTTGGGGGTCTGGTTGGTATCAGTCATTTTTCCTCCGCTCCCAGAAGGGCAGCATCTCACGGGATGATTTCCCCCGCAAGGCTGCTTCTTCTTCGGGCGATTTCAGTTGCTCGAGCGCTGCAAATGTGGCTTTCACCACGTTGAGCGCATTGGAGCCGCCCAGACATTTGGTTAAGATATCCCGCACTCCGGCAGCTTCCAGCACGGCGCGCACGCCGCCAGCTGCGATAACTCCAGTTCCCTGGGATGCCGGTTTGAGAAGCACAACTGCGCCACCCACTTTGCCGGTCACCTCGTGGGGAATGGTGGTGCCCATGATGGCAACTTTACGCATATTGCGGTGCGCCTGCTCGGTCGCCTTGCGCATGGCATCGGGCACGGCGTTGGCTTTCCCAATCCCAATCCCAACTCTGCCATTATTGTCACCTGCCACCAGCGTGACACGGAACTGGAAGCGGCGCCCGCCCTTGACCACCTTGGCGACACGCGCAATTTCAATCACGCGTTCGTCAAATACTGGTTCCAATGGTTGATATTCTGTATCCATGATCAGGTATCCTCCTTAGAAGTCCAGCCCGGCTTCACGAGCTGCGTCTGCCAGAGCTTTGACACGACCGATGTACTTGAACCCGCCGCGATCAAAGACCACCTGGGTGATCCCTTTGCTCTTGGCGCGTTCCGCCACCAGCCGTCCAACTTCGCGGGCTTGTTCCGTCTTTTTCATTCCGGATACCTTCTCGCGCAGTTCGTGATCCACCGACGAGGCAGATGCCAGGGTGATGCCCTGTTCGTCATCAATCACCTGGGCGTAAATCTCTGCCAGACTGCGGAACACATTCAAGCGGGGGCGTGCCGAAGTACCGTTTACATACTTGCGCACATGCTTGTGTCGACGAATTCTTGCTTCAGAACGATTTAACTTGGACATTCGCTCTCACCTTACTTCTTTCCGGTTTTGCCTTTACCGGCTTTGCCAGCTTTGCGGCGAATCTTTTCACCCAGATAATGAATGCCTTTGCCCTTGTATGGCTCGGGCGGGCGGATCTTGCGGATGTCTGCGGTCAATTGACCCAGGACTTCCACGTTATAACCGCTGATTTTTACCTGGCGGGTTTTCGTGTCCACTTCAAAGCTGATCCCTTCGGGGGGGTCAATCCTGACAGGATGCGAAAAGCCCAGATATAACACCAATGTTGGGCCATCCATTTCTGCGCGGTACCCAACCCCGTCAATCTCCAGAATTTTGGAAAAACCAGTGCTGACACCAGTCACCATGTTCTGCAGAACCGCCCGGGTGGTTCCATGCAGGGCTCGCACAGAGGGGGCATCGGAGCTGCGCTGGACATTGATGTGCCCTTCCTGCAGCTCAATTGTAATCTCTGGCGAGAAGGAACGTGCCAGTTGTCCCTTGGGACCCTTCACGCTCACATCTGTCCCATTAATACTCACCTCAACACCGGCTGGCACAGTGATAGGCATGCGACCAATTCTCGACATGTCTTTTCCTCCTACCAGACCTTTGCCAGGATTTCACCGCCAACGCCAAGCTGGCGTGCGCGCTGCCCCGTCATGACGCCCTTCGGAGTGGAGACAATTGCCACACCCATCCCCGAAAGCACCCACGGGATATCCTGTTTATGGGTATACACCCGACGACCCGGCCGGCTTACCCGCTCCAACCCTGTAATCACAGGGCGGCGCTGCCGCCGTTCACCAACATATTTCAACCGAATCCGCAGCGTTGCCTGCACGGCATTTTCATCGGTCACAATTTCGTAGCTTTCGATGAACCCTTCCTCTTTGAGGATGCGGGCAATCTCCACCTTGATTTTCGAGGTGGGCATGGCTACAACCGACTGACCAATGCGAGCGCCATTCCGGATGCGGGTTAACATATCTGCAATAGGATCATTGAAACTCATCCGATACCTCCGACCTGGCCTACCAGGACGATTTCGTCACACCAGGGATTTCACCTTCCAGAGCAAGCTCGCGGAAGCAAATTCGACAGAGTCCAAACCGGCGGATGTATCCACGCGGTCGACCACATCTGCGGCAGCGATTACGCACCTGAATGGGGCTTCGACGCCGTTCTTCACGATACGACATGCATTTCTTTGCCATACTAATCCTTCCTGAAAGGCATCCCAAGGAGTTGGAGCAGCATTGCTGCCCGATCATCCGTACGCGCAGTTGTCACAATTGTGATTTCCATACCGCGCACCTTGTCCACCTTATCGTATTCAATTTCGGGGAAGATGATCTGCTCGCGCAGACCCAAGGTGTAATTGCCCCGACCGTCAAATGCATTGGGCGAGATTCCACGGAAGTCACGCACCCGCGGCAGAACAATGTTCATCAGCCGGTCCAGGAAGGACCACATCTTCTCGCCGCGCAGGGTTACCATCACGCCAATTGAGCGACCTTCGCGCAGCTTGAATGCTGCAATGCTCTTGCGTGCCTTGGTGACCACCGGGCGCTGCCCCGTGATGGCACTGATATCTGTTGTTGCAGCTTCCAGTGCCTTGGGGTTGTCCATTGCCTCACCCATACCGATGTTGACCACCACCTTTTGAATGCGTGGAACATCCATCACATTATCCAGGTTCAGCGCCTTCATCAGGGCGGGGACAACCTCATTTTGATACCGTTCTTTCATGTGATTCATTGTCGTCTCCCGCACAATTAGTCGTCAATCAGGGCGTTGCATTTTTTGCAAACCCGTTGAACTTTACCTTCTTCAGAGCGTGATACACCCACCCGGGTTGCCTTGTTGCACTTCGGGCAGACCAGCATCACGTTTGCAATGGAGATGGGACCTTCAAAGCGCACTTTGCCTGGCTTGATCGTGCGACCCTGAGCCTGCATCTGGCGCTGGTGCTTGGTGCGAACATTCACGCTTTGCACCACCACCCGGGACTCCTCGGGGAGCACCCTGATGACTTCGCCGCGCTTGCCCTTATCTTCATCGCGACCGGTAATTACTTCCACCGTATCACCTTTACGAATTTTTACCTTCATGGTTTTCTCCTTCTCCCTTGCCTTACAGTACTTCCGGAGCGAGGGAAACGATCTTCATGAAGCCCTTTTCACGCAGTTCGCGAGCCACCGGTCCGAAGATGCGGGTGCCCTTGGGGTTCGTTCCATCTGTGTCCAAAATCACTGCGGCATTATCATCAAAGCGAATGGTGGATCCATCCTCACGGCGCCATTCCTTGGAACAGCGAACGATCACCGCCTTGACAACTTCACTCTTTTTCACGCTGCCCTGCGGAGCAGCCGATTTGACCGCAGCCACAACCACGTCGCCCACTGCTGCATACCGCCGGGTGGAACCGCCCATGATGTGAATCACCAACAGTTCGCGCGCGCCGGTGTTATCCGCCACTTTTAAACGCGTCTCTTGCTGAATCATGACCTAGGCTCCTTCCTGGGCTTCCACAGTCAGTGTTTTTCCATCCCGCTTGAGGATGGCTTGCACTGTAAAACTCTTGTCACGGGAAATCGGGCGGCATTCCACAATCAATACCTGGTCCCCGATCTGGCAACCCAGCTCATCATGCGCTTTCACCCGGTGCGTGGAATGGACCACCTTGCGGTAAAGCGGATGAGAAAACGTCCGCTGAATTTCCACCACCACGGTTTTTGTCATTTTATTGCTGGTGACAATCCCAATTAATCGTCGCCGTCCGTTCATTTGGCACCTTCCTTCGCACGATGTTCCCGCAGGATGGTCTCATAGCGGGCAATCAAGCGGCGTGTTTGCTGTAATCGGCTGGTGTCCGTCAGCTGCCCGGTGACAACCTGGAACCGCAGGTTCATCAGTTCTTCGCGGGCATCTGCGATTTTTGCCAGAAGCTGTTCTTCTGATAACAAACGAATCTCCGAAGTTTTCATTCGATCGCTCCTGTCATCGTCTCGTGGCGACCAACCACTTTCGTCCGGATGGAGAACTTATATCCAGCCTGGCGCAGTGCTTCTGCAGCATCCTCGGCTTCCATCCCGGAAACTTCAAACATGATCCGTCCTGGGCGGACAACAGCCACCCAGTATTCCACGTTGCCTTTTCCCTTGCCCATGCGGGTCTCCGGCGGGCGGTGGGTGTATGGCTTGTCCGGGAAAATGCGGATCCACACCTTTCCATGGCGGCGCATGGCGCGTACCAGGGTGCGGCGGGCGGCTTCAATCTGGCGGGCAGTCACCCAGCCAGGTTCCAGCGCCTGCAAGCCAAAATCACCAAAGGTGATTTCTGCGCCGCGCAGTGCCTTGCCACGCATCCTGCCTCGCGATTGTTTGCGCCACTTTACTCTTTTTGGCATCAACATAGCTGCTACCTCTTTCCATCGCTGGACTTGCGTCCAGAACTTATTCGCTCACGTATACGCCTTCGGTGGCTTCAGCTTTTTCTTCCACCTGCGGCAGTACAGTACCCTTGTAAACCCACACCTTGATTCCGATCTTCCCATACGTGGTGGAAGCCTCGGCGCGGGCGAAATCCATGTTGGCGCGGATGGTTTGCAGCGGCACACGACCTTCGCGCAGAATCACGGTACGTGCCATTTCAGCACCACTCAATCGTCCTGCGACTTCGATCTTGACACCTTCTGCTCCCTGGCGAAGTGCCTGCTGAATGGCACGTTTCATCGCCCGGCGGTAAGCCACACGGCGTTCAATCTGTCCAGCAATATTCACTGCCACAAGGTAGGCATCCGTATCCGGATTTTTGATTTCCGAGATTTCCAGGTCAACCTTCTTGCCGGTTAGTGCTTCCAGGGAAGTGCGGACGACTCTGACGCCTTCACCCTTGCGACCAATCAGAATGCCCGGTTTGGCAGTGTGAACAACCACGCGCACCTTGCCAGTGGACCGTTCGATATCAACCCGGGAAATTCCGGCTTTGGGTGATCCTTTGCGAACCAGTTGACGGATGGCAAGATCCTGGTGAAGCTGCTCGGTGTATTCCGCACCCTCAGCAAACCATCGTCCGCCCCAGGGCTGGTGCACACCCAAACGATAACCAATTGGATGAACTTTTCGACCCATAAGAACTCCTGGTACTCCTATTCGCGATCCCGCAATACAACCGTGATGTGCGACGAGCGCCGCAGCAACGGTTTGAAACGGCCGCGTGCTCCGAACCGGCGCCATTTGCGGGTGGGCGCCTCATCTGCAGTGATGGTATGCACATACAGATTTTCCCGGCTCAACCCGAAGTTCTCCTCGGCATTGGCAACAGCCGAAGCCAGTAGTTTGTGGACTGGCTTTGCAGCGCCTTTATTGGTGAACTTCAGAACATTCAATGCTTCCACTGCTGCTTTGCCGCGCACCAGGTCAATGACCAGGCGCACTTTTTGTGCAGAGTAGGTGCAATTCTGTAAAGATGCCCGAATATCCATTCCGGTTTACCTCCCTTTCGAGGATTTCTCGGCGACATGGCCGCGGAAATGGCGGGTGGGGGCAAATTCGCCCAACTTGTGCCCAACCATGTTTTCGGTGATGTAGATCGGAACATGCCGTCGACCATCATGAACCGCGATGGTGTGCCCCACCATCTGAGGGAAGATGGTGCTGTCGCGGCTCCATGTGCGGAGAACCTTCTTCTCACCACGGGCATTCATCGCTTCAATCTTGCTAAGTAATTTTGGGGCAATGTACGGCCCCTTCTTCAAAGAACGTGACATCGTATCGTCCCTCTCTTATTACTTCCGAGTTGTGCGGCGGCGCACAATGTATTGATCCGTCGTCTTATTGCGGCGTGTCTTGTAACCACGGGTGGGTTTACCCCACGGGCTCTTGGGACCGGGCATACCAGCAGGCTGGCGACCTTCACCACCACCATGGGGATGGTCCCGCGGGCTCATGGCAGTACCACGCACCGTCGGGCGGATGCCCATGTGGCGCTTGCGTCCCGCTTTGCCGAGCTTGATGTTGCCATGATCCAGGTTGCCCACCTGACCAATGGTGGCATAGCACACCTGGCGCACCAACCGGACTTCACCGGAAGGCATGCGAAGCTGGGCATAATCGCCTTCTTTTGCCAGGAGTTGGGCTGCCGTGCCAGCAGAACGGGCAATCTGACCGCCTTTTCCTTCTTTCAGTTCCACATTGTGAACCATCGTGCCAACCGGGATATTGGAAATTGGCATACTGTTTCCCGGGCGAACATCCACCTGTGGACCGGAAATGACCGTATCGCCAACTTTCAGACCAACGGGGGCAACCATGTAGCGCTTCTCGCCATCCGCATAGACCAGCAACGCCAGGCGCGCCGTCCGGTTGGGATCATATTCGATCGCAGCAACCTTTGCAGGAATATTGAGCTTGTCGCGCTTGAAATCCACCAGGCGGACAAAGCGGCGATGACCGCCTCCCTGATGGCGTACAGTCACACGACCATGAACGTTACGACCACCTGTGGCACGGCGAGGCACCACCAGGGAACGTTCCGGGCGCGACTTGGTAATTTCTTCAAACGTGTAACCAGTCATCCCCCGCAGACCGGGAGTGGTTGGTTTGTAAACTTTAATAGCCATTACTCCACCCCTTCAAAGATCGGAATTCTATCTTCGGGTGCCAGGGTCACAATGGCTTTCTTGTAGCCAGGAGTACGGACCGTCACCCGGCGGCTTCGAGCCTTGCGGGCGCGCTTTGCAGGCACATGGATCATATTCACCCGCAACACTGTAACCTTGAATATCAGTTCCACCGCATCCTTCACTTCGGTTCGGGTTGCATTGGGCGCCACCTCAAACACATATTGATGAAGGCGGTTGCTCTGATAATTTGTCTTTTCGGTTACCAGTGGGCGGCGGAGAACATCATAAATCGTCGTCATTCGTTCCTCCTACCTAACCCAAATTCGCAGCCAGCACATCCAGCGCAGCCAGCGGAAGAACGACACGATCATACTGCAACAGATCGCGAATGTTCAGATAGCCAGCCAGCAGGATCTTGGCATCCGGCAGGTTATCGGTCGAGCGGATGACATCCGCATAACCTTCTTTTTCAGGGATCAGGATTAAAACACTGTCCTGTCCAACCAGCCCATTGAGGGATTTTGCCATTAAGCGGGTTTTGGGTTCAGCCACTTTCAGTTCATCCACCACTACGATTGCCTGTTCAGCGGCTTTCACCGAAAGCGCAGAACGCAGCGCAGACCGGCGCATCTTGCGGGGCATGCTCAGTTCATAGCCATGGGGATGGGGGGTATGTACACCTCCACCGCCCTTCCAGTGTGGAGCGCGGATGGAACCCTGACGTGCCCGACCGGTACCCTTCTGCTTCCAGGGTTTTCGCCCACCACCCGCCACTTCGCTGCGGGTCTTGGTATTATGCGTGCCCAACCGGGCATTTGCCATCTGGCGAACATACGCCTGGTGCATCAAATCCAGGTAAATTGGAGCTTCGAAGATGGCACCCGGTAATTCCACCGAGTTCACCTTTTGACCCTCCATGTTGAAGACATCCACTAACATCGTCTATCTACTCCCTTCGTCCTGGTTTTCCCTGATCCAACTAGGCTTTCCTGGCTTCGCGGATGATCAGCAGACCACCCTTGGCGCCGGGAACCGAGCCACAAACACCCAGAACGTTCCGTTCAGGGTCCACGAGGACAACTTTCAGGTTCTGTGCAGTTACCTGGTCATTGCCCATATGACCGGCACCGCGCGCACCTTTAAATACACGACCAGGAGTTGTTGTGGAGCTTCGGGAACCGGGGGCGCGATGCCGATCCGATTGACCGTGGGTCTTGGGTCCGCCACGGAAATGATACCGCTTGACGCCGCCCTGGAAACCACGACCCTTGCTCATGCCAACCACATCCACTCGATCACCCACGGCAAATACCTGCACCGTAACCTGATCGCCTGCGTTCAGGTCGATCTTTTTGGTCCGGAATTCCCGCAGGTAACGCAGGGGCGGTAAATTGAGGCCGTCGCGCTTCAAGTGCCCCAGCTCACCAGCTGTCAGGCGCTTGGGCTTGACCTCACCGTAACCCAGTTGTACAGCAGAATAATTCTGCTTGTCCATTGTTAGGACCTGGGTAACGTAGCAAGGCCCAGCTTCGATCAGTGTGACTGGGATAGCCGCACCGTTTTCATCGAAAATCTGGGCCATGCCGATTTTCTTGCCAATAAGCCCTTTGAACATTCGTATTCTCCTTGCGTTCAATAGTATTGACGAGACTGTCAGCCTGGGCTTGGCTGCATCATCTCCGACCACAACACAGTCAGTCAGTTTGCGGCGGCATCCCGTATTTTTGTCGTGCGCCAACAGACCGGCTCTTGCGTTGCCTGGTTTCGTGTTATGCCCGAAACTTGGGCATTATACTGCAATTCCCGCCATCCGGCAAGGGATTGCTCGTGTTATCTGTTCCCGGCTGATCACCTCTGCAGGCATTTCCTGCAGAGGGGCATCCCGGCAACCAACCAACTAAATCTTAATCTCGATATCCACACCGGCAGGCAGATTCAACCGCATCAGCATGTCAATCGTTTTGGAATCCGGATCCAACACATCAATCAGGCGGTTGTGAGTCCGAATCTCAAAGTGTTCGTGGGAATCCTTGTCGATGAATGTTGACCGACGGACAGTAAATTTCTCCACACGGGTGGGGAGGGGAACGGGACCAACCACCTGGGCCCCGCTGCGTTCCGCAGTCTCAACAATCCGCTTGGCGGACTGGTCGAGAACGCGGTGGTCATATGCCTTGAGTCGAATACGTATACGCTGTTTTGCCATCTTCTTCCACCTACTCAGTAATTGAGGTAATTACACCGGCGCCCACAGTCAGACCACCTTCGCGGATTGCGAAGTTCTGTCCCTGTT
>ENA-UOWE01000324-UOWE01000324.1-activated-sludge-metagenome-genome-assembly--contig:-NODE-324-length-70706-cov-7.719438_pt1 | contig 70706 bp, 72 predicted proteins | sample MGYA00249841_ERZ761562 | MGnify/ENA primary metagenome ERZ761562 (study PRJEB28883, sample SAMN05720200) | activated sludge metagenome | isolation source: Anaerobic digester | place: Japan... | reverse complement strand
AAGGAAATGATTTCATCGGTTACGGGTGAAAGATCATCTGAATGAAAAAATCTTCATACTCTTACAAGGACGTGCTATGAAGGATTCAAACCACATACTGCTAGTCGAGGATGAAATAATTATTGCTATTGCCGAGAAAATGGATCTCGAAGAATTAGGTTATTCAGTAACACTATGCCCTACAGGCGAACAATCTGTAAGACATGCAGACGAATGCCGGTCAATTCAATACGTTCTGATGGATGTCAATCTCGGCAGGGGAATTGACGGAATTGAAGCGGCAAAACAGATATTAAAAATCCGCAATATTCCGATTGTTTTCTTTTCGTCATGTCCGGAAAGTATAATTGCTGAAAGAATGGGTTCATTCCGTTATGCCGGTTGCGTATCAAAATCCTTCGGCGCATCAGAAATCGACAAAACTATAAGGTTTATAAATGAAAACGGCACACTTGCGAATAATTGATTAACTCTGCATCGCCTTAAGTTTAATGTTGAGCGTCTGCCGGCTGATTCCAAGCATGGTTGCAGCTGAACTCTGATTGTTATTCGAGAGTACCATTGCTTTTTTAATCAGTTCTTTCTCTATTTCTTCAAGTGTCGGCAAATGTTCATCAATAATATTAATGCAGTCTTTTCTCCGTTCGATTTTAACATTTTCTCCGGACACACTGGATATATGCTTTCGAAAAGATTCAAGAGATAGAATTCCATGAGTGCACCGGGCTACTGCATCGTTAATCATCCCCTCTAGTTCTCTGACATTGCCGGGAAAGTCATACAAAGAAAGAAGGTTAATCAGCTCGTGAGGATATGACGGAGCTTTTTTGCCGAGAACGTTAGAAGCATTTTTTACGAAAGAAGCTACAAGAAGTTCGATATCGCCTTTTCTTTTTCTAAGGGGAGGAATATCAACCCAATGCGTCTTGAGTCTGAAAAACAAATCATTCCGGAATTCTCCCGCTTCAATGAGGTTAGGAAGGATTCTATTAGTCGCGGCAATTATTCTTGCGTTTGATTTCAGACATTTATCCGAACCGAGCGGATAATATTCTCCGCTTTGAAGAAGTCTAAGCAGTTTCACCTGCGACTGGTGCGAAATGTCGCCGATTTCATCCAGCAAAAGCGTTCCGCCTTCAGCTTCACGTATGAGACCGTTTCGGGATCCGGCAGCCCCGGTATATGCTCCCTTTGCATGACCGAAAAGAGTATCGGTAAGAACATTATCATCAAGTCCCGAAACATTTACCGTAATAAATTTACCCGAACGCCCGCTTTTGTCATGAATTATTCTTGATATCAGCTCCTTTCCAGTGCCGGTTTCACCGGTAACCAGAAACGGATACGGAGAAGCTGCAGCATTCGTTATGTAGCTGAAAATACCTTTCATCCGTTCGTCTTTCGTTATAAAATTTTCGCAACCGCTGTAAACAGAAGAAGTATCGGCAATTTGCGAACGGAGAAACTCATTCTCTCTTGTGAGACGGGTTATAGTCATCAAATTATTAAGCGATGATATCAACCGCTCCGGGCGAATCGGCTTAATCAGATAATCCGAAGCACCCGCCTTCATACACCGTACGATTGTTTCAGGATCGTCATCGCTGGTCAAAATCAAAATAGGAATTTCCGGATGAGATGAAACGATACGCGATAATATATCTTCTCCATTAACATATGGAAGCCCAAGATCAAGAATCAGACATGATACCATACCTGAATTAATCTGCTCTTCGGCCAGAGACGGATCAATAAAACCTGCGACATTGCTGAAACCTTCGCGAAGCAATATTCCCGTAATAGCGCTTATCATGTATTCATCATCATCGACAATAACTATTTGCTGACTCATTTAGTTTCCGAATTTTATGACTATTATCCATAAAACAGAAGCCTAAATTATATGTAATGTCAATATAATTCCAATCTGATTTAAATTATAATTTTCTTACTCTATATGCGGACATACTCACTCTTCCTGATTAAATAATAGAATTTCAAAATTGGCTTGCGGATGAAAATAAGACATTTTATAATGACTCTAATTATGATGCGTAAAGAACCATATCTTGTTGTCTATTGCGGATATGAAGATTCAGTAAAATCATTCCTTTCAGGGGAAAACATTCCGCTTCAGACACAGGTGCTGTTTCCTGATGACATATCTCAGTTCTATACAATTTTATCACTTAAAAAAATTGATCTTCTTATTATCGATGACATATTTTCAGAATTTTGGGTACATCAATTAGTCACTACTCTGGTATCAAAAGGGCATTATTCACCATACGTCGTTATTGACACGGGACGTTATGCCGAATCCATAAGACCCCTTGCCGCCAGTCCGCTTGCAATTTTACATGTAGGAGAATATTTAACCAACCGCCTTGAAATGCTTATTTACAACATGTTCGGACAGGCAGAATTAAAGCTTCAGCTTGAATTTCTGATTTCGGCATGGAATCAAAGTGAGGAGAATTTTCTTTTTCTTAGTGAACATATTCCGTACGCAGTATGGACAAGAGATCCAGACACTTTCAACTACAACTACATCAACGAAGTGGCAGAAAAAATTATCGGCATTCCCTTTGATTCACTGCTTTCCCGCTCAATAGAATATCCACTAAGATTACCTTCATGGAGTCTCATCAAATCGTTTATTCAGGATGACTTGCTAAGGATATCATCCGGTGACGAATCACCCGTCATACGTTATTACGAAACAGTTGCATCCGACAGTGAAGGCGGCACAATTATTTTCGCCAATGTTTCTGCAATGGTCAAAGACAGGAGCGGCAAATATCTTTACCTCGGCGTATCGAAAAACATGCTCAAGCAGGTTTCCGCCGATTGCAAGATTCGCGAGGTCAACGAACGCTTTTATCAAACACTGGAAGCGGCACCGGTTCCGATTTTAGTTTTTAAATTTTCAGGCATGATGTACGCCAATTCCGCCGCCGTTGAAATGCTCGAAGCCGAGAAGGCAGAAGATCTTTATTCTCATTTATTAAAAGATTTTGTAAGAAGCGATTATCACGAAACCAGCACCAACCGTCTGTTTGATCTGATGAACAAAAAAACCGTTCCGGTGTTAGAACAGGTTTGGGTTACTCTTTCCGGCAAAGAGATTACAGTCGAGGTCCGTTCAACGCGCGTTGAACTTTTCAGCGAAAACGTGTTCATTATTTTCGTTCTTGATATTACGGCAAGAAAAAAAGCAGAAAATGAGATTCTGGACAAAAACAGATATATAAGTGAATTGTACAGGCTCGCACCTTATGCTCTCGGAGTCACTAAAAACAGTGTATTGACTGAAGCTAATGAACGTTTTTTTGAGATGACCGGATACTCTCCATCCGAACTTATAGGCGGAACTCTCAAAAAGATTCATGTCAACAACAAAGAATACCTTCAAATGAAAGAAACCAGGCAGCAACTGCTTGCAGAAGGACATCTTTCGGAAATAGAATCACGTTATATCAAAAAAGACGGTTCAATAATCGATGTTATTATAAGACGGACGGCGGCTCCTTCTCTAAGCGATGATGCTATTATTTTTTGCGCAATTGATATAACCGGCATAAAAGAAACCGAACGCCAACTTTTGAAAAAAAACACACTCATTCAGGATTTATACCGGTTAAGCCCCATCGGACTTGGTGTTATGAATAACGGAATTCTGGTTGAAGGAAATAAATCCCTGTATGAACTAACCGGATATCAGCCGGAAGAACTTCTTGGAAAATCATTCCGCGATATTCATTTATCAGAAAAAGACTTTAATGATTTTAGAGATAAAATTCTTTCTCAAATATCGTCAACCGGATTTATTGAAGACGAAACCAGATACATCACAAAAAACGGATCAATAAAAGACGTTATAGTAAGACTTCTGAACACACCTTCTCTCGGCAAAGAGATGGCGATTTTCAGCGTCATTGACATCACGCGCATAAGAAATACATAAAGGGAATTACTTTCACTTTATGAAGATGCGCCGGTAGGGATAATCCTCCTTGATAACGATTTCAATGTAAGAAGAGCAAACCGGGCTGCTATTGATTTTTCGAGTTCAAAATCAAACGGCGAACTCAATGTTCATGTCGGAAATTTTCTAAAATGTTCGATGTCTATTAAAAATCACAATGAGAAAGATTGTTCAGAATGTGAACTTCTATCAATTCTCCGCGAAATAAAAAATACCGGCAAATCAATATTAGACACTGATATCAATGTTGAGCTAAGTGACGGAAATTTTATAACAGCTAAAACATTGTCAGTTTCCTTATCGAAGATAACGGTTTTAGGTGAACAGCTGATCCTTTTCTGTTTTAATGATGTAAGCGAGAAACGGATATATGAAACCCGGTTTAATCAGATTCAGCAGCTTGAACTGACAGGATTGATCGCAAGCGGCGCCGCTCATGACTTCAACAATATATTAGCCGCTATTTCATTAAATCTTTCTTCGCTGCTCGACAACGAATTATCTGCGGAGAAACTGCGCTATGAACTTTCATTAATGAATGAATATGTAGACCGCGGATCAGAATTAACCAGACGCCTTCTTTCAATGGGAAGAAATAGCTACAGTTCCGTACAGACTTTCAGCATCAACAAGCTCATTGATAATTTGAAGATAATGATACAGAAAATATCCGGAAGAAAAATCAGAATAAATATAATTAATCCTTGTGAAGACATTTTTATATCCGCTGACAAAATAATGATTGAACAAATGATTCTCAACCTGTCTATCAACGGACGGGACTCCATGCCGGACGGCGGTGTTTTGACCATCGAAACAAGTTTTGCAGACACCGATAAATTTTTATCAGATTCAAATATTCTCATGATCACCGTTTCTGATACCGGCGTTGGAATTGATCCGGCAATCAAAGACAGAATATTTGAGCCTTTCTTTTCCACAAAGCATCCTGAACATTTCGGCGGTCTCGGACTATCAATTATAAAAAATACAGTTGATAAATATAACGGCTGGATTGATGTCAATAGTGAAGTTGGAAAAGGAACATCTATTTCAGTTTATTTTCCGTCGGTGATCGCAAACTAATCATTAACTGACATAACTTTCTCATACCATATTCTTCAATAACCCATCAAGTCGGAACTGATAATTCAAATAAATCTAATAAAGCATTCCTTTGCTATTATCATTTAATGCATTGATTATTTTATCCAATCTACTCTTTCTTGTTTCAGCTGTCTTAGCTTCAAAATAAAAAGCACAATAACGCCTCTTGGCAGATGGTGAAGCATTACTATATTTATTTAAAACTTCTGCATTCTTCCCGATCAGTTTTTCAAATTCAGTTATCATCTTGTTAAAATCCGGTTTGTTTTTTGCTTTTGACCACTGCCCGTTATCGACTGCTTTTTTTACAGCTTCTTCTCCATATTCGGTCATCATTTTCTGTTTGCGGAGACGCTCTATAGATTCTTTATTTTTATCAGACCATTTACTTTTTTCAGTTCTCGGAGCGAAATATTTAATGTAGCTTTTTTCATTCTCCATTTTCATCTGACCGTCAATCCATCCATAGCAAAGAGCGGCATCCAAAGCCTCTTCCGCAGTCAAGCATTTCATTTTCTTATCCTTAAAAAACCTGATCCATATTCCGCCGTGGGATTTTACATTTACGGACATCCAAACCGTAAACTGTTCTTTTGTTAAAAATTCAAATATCATACTCCCTCTTTTGATATTGATGATGGTTGTTTCTTTATTGACAAAAGCATTCTTAAGACACCCAATAAACCTAATAGCAAAGTAATTATTGCAACTATATTACCATCAATTGTTAAAACCAGCATTTCACCTATTTCCGGATTTTCAAATATTTTTTTAATCCATTAATCTGCTTCTCGCAATCCGGCTCAATTTCAATATCCTATTAAAACAACATGTTCAAAAGATTAATAAGTTTTTTCGAATATCCGATGACTGGTTTTCTGATTTCTTTTCTATTTTTTAAACATTATTATTCAAAACAATATATGTCTCCAGCCGCCATACAATAACAGGAAGATTGTCATTATTTAGATCTGAACGTTTTAATAGAGAAATACATCAAAGGTATAAAAAGAATCCCGATTACCAGAAGCAAAAACCGAACACCCAGCCCTTGAGTTATGGCATTTATATCGCCCGCATATTTAGTCGTTTTTATAATATAATATGTGAATGCCGCTGTAACAACTAATTTCAAATACCTGATCAGACGAGTCACATCTTTGAATCTTTTCAATACGTTTTCCGCAGTAATCTTAACCGGAAAATTAAATATTTGCGGATACCTGTTTACAATAGTTAATCCCATGAAAAGAATTGCTGCCAGCATAGGCAAAGAGAATATGTTTTCTTTGCCCCCGAAAACGTCGGGTTTACCGGATCCTGCATAATGAAGAGGAATAACGTCCGGCAATTTTGAATAACTGTATATAGTTATGCCCCAAATTGCCGATATTAATATCCATGCAAGAACCTCAATCAACCAATCAAATACAGTAAGCTGTATTTTAATTTTTGACATTCGTTTCAATGACAGTTTAATCTTTCGGTGCATCAGCTTATATCTCTCCGGCAATGTATAACGAATTCATTTTACTCGAATTAATAACCATTATTTCGGCATCCAGAAATTTTAAGGATTCCAATGTTCAATTCCAAAATACTATAATTCCTTATAAAGATTTTGCGTTTTGTTGATGAATTGATAGTATTTATAATCTTTAACAAATTTTTCTTCCAGTTTCAGCAGCAATTTATACATCTTGGGATTTTGAGTTTCGGAATTATAATTATTCTGATCTTTAACTCTATTATGATCGGTTTCAACAGATCTTACAATCTGCGGAATAAACTTCAATGCAGTATAAATCGGAACATAGTATTTATACTTATTCCAATCATCACTGTTAGAATCAACCTGACTCTCCAAAAGTGAATTAATTATTTCTTCGATCTTAGATATTTTATCATCATACTTAACACCATGTTTATTTATCCCAAGAAGCTGAAATGTTAGTTTCATATCAAAACCCATCATCACAAATGAAAAATATGCAAGATAATCATCTTTGAAACTTTTTGAAAGCAGTTTTTCAAAATTTGTTAATTTATAATTGTTGGGCTGCAGATAGTTTATGATAAAGTTTGCTTCAATATTTAAAGCATCCAATTCAAAAAGATATTTTTCAAGATCAACATTATACATTGCCCTATGAAATTCCGGTTGATCAAAATATGATTTTGCGTGCTGCATTTCGTGAACAAGTGCAGACAGTACGATTGACGGGTGTTTATCATATATTTCAAGCATATAAGGGCTGATTAAAATGACAGGCAACTGGCCAGAATCATTTACATAAAACATGAACTGCATCCCGCCGTAAATGTTTTCCGGCAATGATTCATAAATATTTATTGCCAGTCTTTTTTTTCTAAATTCTTCAAAACAAAAATTAACAACAGAAACAACCGGATCGTATTTTTTTGATTTACAGGAAACAATAACGTTCTTTAAGTCCGAAAGAATTAGTTCGGCTTTTGCGATATTATCTTTTGTGTTCTGTGAAAACACAAGATTAGATGACAACAGCACTATAATCCCGTACATGAAGAATCTACGCATAATTACCTCCAAGAAAATATTCTACGATTATTCAATTCTGTTTAACGAATATTTCTGATGCAGCCGGAAGCGCCGTTTCGAGTGTACTATTAAAATAACTTCTCAGTCACAAATTCGCTATAGCCTTCGTAGTAATAACTCACATCAATACCTTTCATATACATTGCTCTGTCATCTATTTGACTCGTCAGAGACTGACTCAAAAGACTTTTGATTTCCAAATCCTTCACAACACTTTGCTCCATGGCAGATAAATATTCATCCTTATCCACCTGGTTCCAATCTATCACTTGTCGAATCTCCTTCTTAAGCATTATATCCAGCCAGATACGGGCAGACCTGCCGTTGCCTTCACGAAACGGGTGCGCAATGTTCATCTCGACATATTTTTCAATAATCTGATCAAAGTTTTTGCGAGGCATTATATCAATTTGCTCAAGCGCCTGTTTAAGATACATCACCGGAACAAAACGGAAATTTCCTTTAGCAATATTTACATTGCGGATCTGACCAGCGAAGTGATATATATCTTCAAAGAGATATCTGTGAAAGAATGCGAGCCCTGCGAAAGTTCCGACTTCAGCCTTTTCAATATCCCCGGAGTCAAAAAGCTGTTTTGCTTTCAACTTGCTGATTTTTTCCTCGGCTTTAGCAAGTTCAATCTGATTTGTTATGTTTAATTTATTTTTAAGCATTATTTATAATTATCCATATATTAAATTATCTCTTTTATAATTTTACAACTCTCTTATCCTGCGTCAATATTAAAATATAAACACTCTGCAACTAGCGATCGGAACAATCATTCAAGCCCTTGAATTCTTATATTTTCTCATTGACATTCATTTTATTTTTATAGAGTATCAGCAATGCTTCAGCGCAAATAGAAAGAGCCATGACGCTCAATCTGTTATCATATTACTCAATACTCGGGGAATCATAATGATAAATACAAAACGCATTCTTATTACTGTAATACATCTATTATCGGCATCTTTCTTTTCAATAAAATTGTTTCCGAACGGCGGACCGGTTGACGGCTCATCGCTAAACAGTTCGGGAAATATATTTCTAAAAAATGTTAAAAACGTAGAACTTATTTCGGAAAAATTATTTTTCAAACCTTTAAAAAGCTGTATTAATGTTAAAGTATCATATGAACTTAATAATTCTGGAGATATTCAAACTATCGATTACGGTTTTCCATTTTACAATATCTCATATAACGAGCGGGATAACGGCTCGGAAGTAAGTTCTGTCTACCAGGAATTTTCTAATCAGGATAGTGATATTATCAAAGATTTTGAAATACTGCTAAACGGCAAGAAAACTTCATCTATGGTATACGTTGACAAATTAGGCAAATCAGAAATAAAATGGTATCTTTCAAAATTTGAATTAAAAAAAGGGATCAATAAAATAGATGTATCATATTCAGCTAAAGCAAAATTTTGCGATTGGAGCACAAGCAAATGCCCGGGAGTATCATACTCAAAAAGAACTTTTTCTTACAACCTGAAACCTGCCGGTTCGTGGGGAAACGGAATTCTTCCCAAGTTCGAACTTACTGTTGATGCAGGATATATTGAAAACAGAAAAGGTGATATTCAAATTTCATTTTCAGGAAAAACTGAAAAAAAAGGAACAACCTACAAATCCACAGCAACTAATATTGACCTAAAACAAGCAAAACCGATAAATTTAACCTATGATATTTCCAAATATTTTAACGCCTTAGAAGACCAATCTCTTTCTCCCATCAAAAACATATCTGAAATTAATGCATCTTCTTCTCTTCAAGGCAATTACAAACCTGAAAACCTCATTGACGCCGGATATTCCACCGCATGGGCGGAAGGTGTGTCCGGACAGGGAATAAACGAATCCATCAATATCAAATTCAAGGATTCATCAAATATCAAAATCATCTCAATTTTAAACGGCTATCAAAAAACTGCTGAAACTTATTTTAACAACTCACGCATAAAAAAGGTAAAACTTGAGATGTTGATATCTTCAAATGATATTACTAAAATCGAAATCAGAGAAATTGAACTTAAAGATCATAGCAGAGATGATTTTACACCCGTCTTTCAATATGAATATGATCAAAATATTCGCAATCCGCGACAATCTCTAATTACTGCAGACGACTTCGATTACGAATACAGCATAAAGAGCGTAAAGATTACAATTCTCGAAGTATATCCCGGATCAAAATATGAAGACACCTGCATCAGCGAAATTATTGCTTTTTAGTCTAGTTTGCTGTTTTAATATTCATGCAGAAAATTTCATCTGCCGGATGGAATCCGATTGCGGAAAATCATTTTATATCCGGCAGACTGAGGATTTTTTGATAGAAAGCGCTGATGATTTTTATTACGCTAAACCTGTACTGAAAGAATACTCCAACTTCCTTCCGGATGAGCAGCATTTAAAAAGCAGCATAGAATACAATCTCATTAAAATCAATAAAGGCTCTATCGACATTCGTTCATTCCTAAAAGAAAATTATATCGGAACGCATGTATTTCTTAGAGGCAATTTCAGCTCCGAAAAAATACAATCCAGTTCATTGAGCGCAGATTATCCCGAACAATTCATCAAACTGATTATACGCAAGGACGATTCATACACAGGTATTCTGCATGAGCTCTTTAACACTCCATTCATCTGGATTCCTAAAAAAATTAATACTTTTCATCAGACTGACGAGGCAACCGGCTCAGACTGCATTTCTTTTGTCATTTACGGAAGACGCCGCATGAAAAAAAGAATTCAATATATTCATCCCGACAAAATCATAAATCATACAACTGATTTGAGCGGTGAATTCTGTTATCAGAAAAACGGCATTTACTATAATCAGAAAAACAAACCTCTCCGCATCACAAAAGAGAATATCGGTGATCTGGTTTATTTCAAAGCGCATGTAGCTGTTTTATATGAAGACCGCGGAATAAAGGGAATCCTTGACAAAAACGATCTCGTCATTCATTCAATAAAAACCGGCGCGCATATCTCGACAATAGAAGACTGCGAATATTATCACATGCCGCTGAAACTTTTACGATGGAAAGACTGATTTGAAATATTTACTTTTATCTATAACTGCCGCTATGCTTATATCATGCTCGTCAGAAGTTTCTTCATCAAAACTCGCGGCAGATGAATCGTCTACAGCCGTTGTATACGACAAAAGACCGTTCGGCAAAAGCTTCATCCGTATAAAAAACGGCTCAGAAGATTTCATCAAAGTGCTGAAGCTTGAAAATGATTTCTTTGAAAGCCGCATGTATTTTTCTTCAACAGGTAAACCCGGTTCAGCATTTTTCGAAACTTCTTCAGGCGAAATTAAAGTAGAATTTTTCAGCACTTCATCAGACGCCGATCTCGATGGATTCCCGGACTGTGCGGAACTCTTGAGCGAAAACTCAAGAAATATTTTCACCGCACGCTTCGTCAGAATCGCAGAAACCCAATTCTTAAAAGAAAGCCCGGCGTGGGAAAAATCACAACGCGACTGCGCCGGACTCGTTCGCTTCGCCTACCGCGAATCGCTCAAACTGCATGACGCATCATGGACTTCAAAAACCGGCATAACAGACACCAAGGACTTGCCTCAGATTACAGAATTTAATTATCCCGAAATTCCATTTTTGGAATTTAAAATATTTAAAACCTCTGAAGGCAGTGCGGATGACATATCCACTTTTGGAGAATTTGCCGATGCAGCGACTCTTATGCGCCTCAATATGGATTTCATTTCTAAAGATTTATCCCATGCAGAACGAGGTGACGTTCTCTTTTTCTGTATCAATTCCGGAAATTCGTTTTCTTATCATACGATGATTGTAACTGAAAAAAATCCCGAAATCAGGCTAATTTATCATACTGGCGAAAACGGTATTGTAAAAAGGGTAAATTCCGTGTATCTTTCAGAATCTGCCGTATTCCGCCCGGTCGAAGGCAATAAAAATTTTCTGGGCGCATTCAGATTTAAAATAATTCATTGATTCTATTTCACTATGTATTAAAATAAGTACGAAATTATACGCACAACTAAGGGGTGGGCATGAAATTCGCGAAGTACACGATTCCTTTGATTTTAATGTTCCTTACTATTCCGGCGCTATTCTTCGGATATAGCGGAAAATCCTCACCGGCTTTTTATCTTGGAACGGATAAAACATTTACTCTAAACGAAAACGCCTACATCAACCTCGAAGGTCCCGAAAATAAAAATTATACGTTCAGGGTTTACAAAGTAAAAAATCCGGCTGATTTTTTCGTCAAAGGCATTTCAGACCGACTTGTCGAACAGCAGGGAAAAGATAAGGGTTATGCGGATTTTTTCGCGATACTCTCACAAGCCACTTCTGATTTCAAAAAAGATTTCCGCGAACTTGCGAGAAAGGAATTCAACTCCGGCACAAGAAGCAGTTTGAAAGACGCAGTTAACGCGGATCTCGACACAAAAACCATTATACCTCCGAAAGCAATTCCGGCATTTGTCGATAACGCCGAAATGCTTTTTACTTTTTCGGTTCAGGCATCTAAAGTTGACGAGAATACCGGAAATCCATGGACTTACAGAAAGATTCCTCTCCCTTTAAAAGAAAAGGGAGTTTATCTTATTGAATGTTTCTCTGCAAAAAATACGGCGTATACGGTTGTCATCCGCTCCGATTACGGATTTGTTTCAAAACAGTACGATTCGGGTTCAATGATTTTCGCCGCAGACATGGTTACCGGCGAACCTCTTGACGGAGCATCTGTTTCATTATACGATTTTTCATCGATGAAAAAATCATCTTCATCTAAAACTTCAAACGGAATATGCTCATTTTCGGGCAAGCCTTCATCCAAGTCATTCATAGTTCTAGAAAAAAACGGTCAGTTTGCGGTAAGCGATCCCGATTTCTTTTCAAAATCATTTTACGGCGAAGGCGGTGTTCGAACGTATATTTACACCGACCGTCCTGTTTACCGTCCGGGTGATGAAGTACAGTTCAAAGGTGTTGTCAGAAATTTTTCATCATCATATAAAACAGTTTCAGGAAAAGGAAAAGCAAACGTATACACAGAAAAGGGCGAATCGGTTAAGGAAAATATTCCGGTGGAAATCAATTCAGAAACCGGCACTTTCAACAGCAAATTCACTCTTCCGTCCGGCGAACCTTATCTTGGAACCTACAATATAGTTCTTGAGTTTGAAAACAAAACGTATTCAAGCGAATTCTCGGTCGACGCATACAAGAAACCGACTTATCTGGTTAAAGTAGAAACTCAAAAGAAATTCTATCCGGCAAATTCATCCGTTCCGTTAAAAATAAGCGCGAAATTCTATTACGGTAGCCCTGTTGCCGGCGCGCAGTGCTCATACAAAGTTTTTAGAAAGAAAAAATTCGACTACTCGCCCGTAGGCGCACTACCCTTCTTTTCGGACGCCGCGGATTATCTCGGCATCAATATGAACGGAAACAACGAACTCGTTTCATCCGGATCAGCAAAACTCAACGATCAGGGTGAAGTTATAACTTCGATTAAAGTTCCCCAGCTTGATGACGACTACAGCTATACTGTTCTCGCTGATGTAACGGATAACGATCTGACTTATTCAGGAAGCGCGTCGTTTTCGGCAAACAGATCCGACTGCTTCGTAAAAATATTCAAAGATAAAAACCTTTACGAACCGGGAGCCAGCGCGGAGTTCAAAGCCAAGCTCGTTCCTTATGACAAAACAAATGAATCGGTAATCAAATCGCTTGCCGGAAGACAGATATCCTTCGCTCTTTATTCAAGAAGCTTTTACAATATTTCAACCGAAGGCGAAAGAAAATTAATCAGCGAATCTTCAGCTGTGACTGACAGTGAAGGCAATGCGGTTTTTTCATTCAAAGCTTCAAACGCAGGCCACTATGTTGCGGTTATCAGTACAAAGGACGGCAAAGGTCAGATAACCGAAACCGAAACCCCTTTCTGGGTTTCAGGCAAAGGTCAGGCAATCGAAGTTCCTTTCAAAAACATCACAATTAAATCTTCAAAAGACATATACGCTCCCGGCGAAAAAGCCGAAATACTGATAATGACTCCTGCAAGCGGCGGTCATCTTCTCGTCTGTGTTGAAGGAGACAATCTCATCTCGAAAGAAATCATAAAGATGAACGGAAATTCACACAAATACTATGTAAAAATAACCGATGACATGACACCGAATTTTACGCTGAATGTCGTTCAGTTTTCAGCCGGAAATATTTACACCAGCCAGCTCAGAGTAAACGCTCCTCCGGTAGATAAATTTCTCGATGTCGCCGTTAAGCCTGTGAAAACCGAATATATACCGGGCACCGAAGCAGAAGTTGAAATTTCGACTCTTGACTACAAGGGCAAAGGCGTTTCAGCGGAAGTTTCAGTCGGAGTCGTAGACGAAGCGATTTATCAGATACGCGAAGAAGACCGTCCGAATATTTCGACCTTCTTTTATCATCCGCGTACAAACAATGTCTCGACTGTGTTCTCTTCAAACTACCGCCTTTTCGGTTACGCGGTTGAGAAAAATCTCAAGCTCGCGCTTAATTCAAAAAACAATCCGCCTCTTGCAGTTCTAAAAGAAGATGACGAAAGAGCGAGAGACCGATTCAAGGACACGACTTTCTGGTCAGCAAAAGTGAAAACAAATGCGGAAGGAAAAGCCGTAGTAAAAATTCCTCTAGCAGACAATGTAACGACCTGGCGCGTTACGGCAATTGCAGTAACCAAGGACACCAAGGTCGGTCAGGGAATCGGAAAATTCCTTGCACGCAAGAAACTCATGATAACCCCGGCGATACCTGCATACATACTCACAGGCGAAGAACAACAGATAGGTCTTTCTATAGCAAACCTCACGGAAACAGACCGTGAAATTGAGGTTGAAGCAAGCGCAGACGGAGCCGAAATTAAAGGTACACAGAAGCGCAAATTTCAAATTAAGGCAGGAAGAACAGCCGGAATCTACTATACATTAAAAGCTCCGGAAAATACGCCGAAAGATTCATTTATGTTTACTGTTAAAGCAGAATCCCTCGGTTCATCTGACATCATTAAAGTTCCGGTAAGACTTAAAACTTTCGGACTTAAAGCGGATCAGCCGATATCTCTTACAATGCCCGAAGGAGATGCTTCTCAAAACGGAAAATATTCCATTCCGTCAAAATTCTCAGGCGGAACTCTTTCCCTTTACATCAGCGCAGGTGTTGAAGACTCGCTGATGCAGGCACTCGATTATCTCGCAGGATATCCTTACGGATGCGTCGAACAGACCATGAGCCGCTTCATGCCTCTGCTTGCGGCAAAGCAAGCGGGTTATATTCCTTCACATATTTCCGGCGACCTTGACAGAATGACTTCAGACGGAATGAAGCGTATAGAATCGTTTCAGAAACTTGACGGCGGATTTTCATGGTACGGCGAAGGTTCATCCGACGCGATGATGTCCGCGTACATTCTTTTCGGACTCTCAGTCGCGAAGAAAAACGGATTAACAGTCAATCCCGACATGGCGGATAAAACAGTTAAAAGACTGAGCGAATATCTTTCAAAGCCGTCACTTCCGCTTTTTGAGCGCGGTTATATTCTATTCGCACTCGAAGAATGGCGAAGCAAAAACTATAAATCAGTTGTTTCTTTTTATGCAAGCCTTGCGGCAAAAGGTACAATTTACGAGAAAGCCATCGCCGCATCTCTTCTTTACAGCGAAGGCAACATCCAGAATGCAGACAAATTTTTCGATTCCGCATTCACTGAACTTAAAGCATCTTCAAAAAAAGGCTTCAATCACGGTGCAGAATGGAAAGATGACGAAGTCGAAGCCGCATCCGTACTTCTTCTCTGCGCTTCCAGAGTTAAAAACAAAAGTTCACAGGCACAGTCTCTTGCCGAAATGCTTGCCGAAAACCGCATAGGCAATGCTTGGAAAAATTCAAGAGACACCGCAATGGCAGTAATTGCTCTAAGCGAATATTCAAAACAGAAAAGAGTCAGAGGCGGAGCAAGCGGCATCAGTGTTTATCTTAACGGAAAACAGGTTCAATCATTTGCTATAAGCCCTTCAGAAATAGGCTCAAACAGAATAGTTAAAAAGGAAGTATCTTTCAAAGCCGGAACTAATCTTCTCGAAATCAAAAAATCGGGCGGCGGAAAAATTATGATTTCGGCTAACGCGGCATACATTGATAAATCGAGTTCATTCAGCTCTTATTCAAAAGGAATTTCGATTTTCAGAAAATATAAACTCGCACAGAAAGATGTCAAAAATCAGGCGGCCATTTCTTCATTCGGGGCACAAACATCATTTGCAGTCGGCGATCTTGTTGAAGTTGAACTTACGATTACACCGGACTCTCCAGCCAATTATCTTCTTGCCGATGATGTTCTTCCTGCGGGTTTTTCTTATGTAAAAAATGATCTGCTGTTCTTTACCGACTCACTGCAGAAAGGGTACACTGAACGTCAGATGTATGATGACCACGCCGTGTTTTTCATGCGCTACGGTTTAAATTCTGCTTCTGTCAGATATTTTATCCGTGCAGAAATTCCCGGAACTTACAAGGTCATACCGGCTGGTATTTCACACATGTATAATCCGAATATCAAGGGTTATTCATCAGATTCAATTCTTGAAATCAGGAAATAGGCGGAAATATGAAAAACAAACTGATACTGATATTTTGCTTTATTCTCCTTGCATCAACGGGTCTTTATGCGGCAGAAGTCCGCATAACTTCACCCAAAGGCGGATATACCTCCGAACGTATTCAAAAGATTGAAGGAATCGTAGACGTTCCAGGCCTAAACCGCGCGACTCTTGTTATCAACGGAATTCCGCAGACGATACCCCTATCAAATAAAAGATTTTCAATCAATATCGTTCCGGCTCCCGGCAATAATCTCGTTGAACTTCAAGCCGGCGGATTAAGCTCGAGAGTATCTTTCTTCGCAAAGGTTCCCGGTCGCGACATTAAGGTTCTTTTAACGTGGGACACTCCGACGGATGTAGACCTTTGGGTAATTGATCCGAAGGGCGATAAATGTTATTATGCTAATCCTTCAATTCCCTCAGGCGGAAATCTTGACACTGACGTCACAACAGGATTCGGCCCCGAAACTTTTACAATGGCGAAGGCCATGCCGGGAAAGTATACCGTTCAGGTTCAATACTATTCTTCCGGTGAATCCCCTGCTACAAGAGTTAAACTCTATGTCATCATGTACGAAGGCACGCCGAGGGAACAGAGAAAAGAATTTTCGTTTGTAATGACTCTGCCATATCAGGTTTATCACATAGCCGAGTTCAATATCGATGCAGATGAATAGCCTTTGCGCGCTTCTGCTTTCCGCATTTTCAATGTTCGGCGGAATAGATGAGAAGTGCGCAAATTTCGAAAAACAAAACGGAAAATGCGCAGTTTTGATTACTGAATGCACAAACTATAAGGCGGTTTATTCCTACAACGAAGAATGGGTTTACAGAAAAGGTTTTCCAGCCGGTTCGCTTATAAAACCTTTTTCAGCACTCGTTTTTCTTTCTCATAAGAATATCTTTCTGAAAAATCCAACCATCAATTGCACAGGACGTTTTGATTTCAAACCGCGGGGCTTTAACGGCTCTAATGAAAATGCAGTCAAAACTGACAATAACGAAACATATATCGGATGTTCACTAAAAAAAGGTCACGGCATTATTGATTTAGGCAGAGCTATTTCCGATTCGTGCAATGTTTTTTTTCTTTCAAAGGCATCAGAAGATCCCGAAGCTTTTTACGCTGCACTTCATGAGAAATTTTCATTAAACATAAATGCCGCAGATATAAAACTCGGCAACCCAGCAAGTTCTCCTCAAATCAGCATTTCACGTGAAAAAATGTTTCTTTCTGCAATTGGCGAAGACGGATATCTTTTATATTCACCCGCTAAAATCAGTTCAATGTATATTTCTCTACTCTATGATAACGTAGTTCGCGAAATAAGTTCAGACGGTTCAGGAAAAATTATTACAAATACACTCATCAACAATAATGACCGTAAGACAATTAGAGATGCAATGACTCAGGCCGTCATTTCTGGAACAATGAAAAACATCAGATCATCTGCGAATGTAAAAATCATATGCGGAAAAACGGGTTCTCCCAGCCGGATAGGTGATCCGCTAAGAACTCATGCATGGGGAGTTGCATTCTTTAAATATCTCGGAAAGGATTATTTAATTACAGTTTTTTCAGAAAAAGGATATGGCGGCAAGGAAGCCGTATCCCTGATTTCGGACATATTGAATGATCTTTAAAATTATAATTATTACTTTCCTTTTTAGTATTTATTCTATTGCTGCGCAATCACGAACAGCACGCATCAATATTCTTTCGAAATATAATCTGTGTTCTGTTATGATTACTGTAGAATCTGGAATTATGAAATCCGATGAAGAAACTTTCATTCTTCAAAAAGCACGTATTACAATCAATGCAGATAAAGAAACTATGAGCATCCGGCACCAGGGAAGAATTTATAATTCAAAAGAAATTAAAATTTCAGTTAATAATTATTCTTTAATATATTTCGGGAAAAATTCAAAGCGCAAATATCCGGGCGATTTAACCTTCATATGCCGCAACGATAAACTTATCATCATAAATTCATGCGAATTTGAGACATATATTCATTCTGCGGCAGTAGCCGAATCCAAAGGTTTAATCGATAAGTCACCTTACTATACTGAATTCATCAAAGTTATGGAAATCTGCGCCAGAAGCTATCTGCTTGCAAACAACGACCGCCACGCAGAAAAAGAATGGGAATTCTGCGACCTCACGCACTGCATGCATTATGAAGGACTTCTTGACGACGGAAAATCTTTCAGTTCAAGCGAAATACTTAAAGACTCAAACGGTAAACCGGTCGAATGCTTTTTTCATTCAACCTGCGGCGGGCTTCTGACAAAACCGGACGTATTCTGGGAAAACCATACCGGCAGCACTTTTCGTGAAGGAAATGATTTTATAAACGGAAAGAGTCTTTGCGATAAATCTCCTCATTTTTCATGGACGGCAAAAACCGACTACTCCAAACTTGCTGAGGTTTTTAATTTGCGCGGACTTAACGGCATTGAAGCGATAACAAAAAGCGGAAGAGTCAGCAAAATTATATTAAAAACAGAAACCGGAAATGTAACAGTTGATATTCCAAAATTCATGTCGGTATGCGGCAGGGCATACGGCTGGAATTTCATAAAAAGCAATTACTTCAGCATAAAGAATGAAAACGGCAATGTCTTATTTTTAGGTAAAGGTCTTGGTCACGGTGTCGGATTATGCCAATACGGCGCAGCCGAGATGATCAGAAACGGTTCAAACTATAGAGATGTTTTAAAATTTTATTTTCCGGGAGCAGAACTCAGCAAATGAAAAAAATAATTCTTTCAGCTCTTTTATTTTCCATATCCATTAATCTATCCTCAGAAATCTCCGTTGAGAACATAACTTACCGGATTTCAGGCAGCGGAGATCTGCGCGGCATGATTAATCTATTTCACCCGGTTTTTTCAAAATCGATGGATATATTTGATGAATTTAACTGCCGCAAAGAAAATTATACTGTTGTATTAGCGGTTAACGCTGACGAATTTTACCGTTTAACAAAACTGAACAAAGAAACTGCAGGCGCATGGAACATAAACAACAAGACTTTTTACTTTCAGAATCCGCATTCACTGAAAAAAAAAGGAATTCTCGAAAATACTGTAAGACATGAAACAGCACACGCACTCATCGATTCTCTCTACCCGCGGGCTTCAGTTTTCAACAAGGAAGCATTTGCTCTTGCCATAAGTTCACCGATGTACATGCAAAAAGGAGCATTTCCTTCATCAACTCTTTCAGAAACTGAAAAGCGATTCTCAAATGCTCTTTTAAAGGAAAAAGGAATAAGGCATTTCTATACACTGGCACTTGAATGGGGAAGCTATAATTTCAGCAGAAATAACAGGCTCTTTCCGGGTTACGAAAAAAGCCTTCTTGAAAATATCTGGAAAGAATTTATTTCACGGAAAAAATAAATGTACCCGCTTTCACACTGTCATCACCCCACGCAATATGGAAATACTCATATTTCTTAAAGGGATCAAAAAGCGGAAGTATATCGCTGTTTACAGTTTTCTCCGTGTACTCTCCGGTTTTCATGGCTCCATACATGGCAAAATCCGATACGGCATTCAAAAACGACGGAATATGAATCAGAAAATGATTCGGACGTGAAGCGTCGCTTCCGATAAGCGAAAACGATTTTGCATCTCCAATTGTTCTTATGTTTCCCTTTGAGCTTGAAATATATTTTTCAGTCTCCTCTGATGCACTCGAGAAAAGTGTCCAGTCCTTATTTTCATAATAGCATGGAGAATAATGATTTCCATTATCTGCAGGAGCCGAAACGTATAAGGCCCCACCGAAATTATTTTTTCTGCGGTTAGCAGTTTTAAAAATTGCTTTAAGCAGTTTCTCTCCGCAATTCGCGGAATGAATAAAAACTGAACCCTGAGGGTAAATCATTTTGTCGCTTTTTGAAACTTTAAAACCGGACATTGATACAGAAATGCCCTCTTTTGAAGAAAGATCAGAAGCATCGAGCCCTGCAGCTGCGAGAAAAGACTGAATCGCCGATGATATTTTAGGCGAATCTGATTTACCCGAAGAAAGATCGGATGAAACAGATTGAACCGTTTTTGCTGAAAGAAGAAGACTCATCGTCTGATCCGCCGGAACTGCTTTGAGCAGATCCCCATTCACGGTTTCTTTCTTAACACTCTTTCCGCCGCCGATTGCGAAAATATTTCCTTTCGGCGCCTCATCAGGATTTAACGAAAAAGCAAGACCTTCCGCCGAAACCGTAGATGAAATAAACGGTGCAGCAAAAGATGATTTCGATGCATAGAATACAATACCCGATTCTCCTGCCGACTGAACTGATAGATTATAGTTTTTTGAGTTATAGAGAGAATTATTTTTATTATTGGATGCTAATGAAAGAGTTTTTTTCATCGCATCAATCGAATCAGAAACAAAAAGCCACCCGTCAAGTATGACCATGTAAACCGTGCCTGAACCGTAAACAATTTTGGTCACGGATAGGCTCGAAAGTTTTTCCTCTTCTTCAGAAAACAGATTTTTGAAATTATTATCTGCAGCATTATTATTCTTAACAGAAGAAGATGAATCTGAATCCGTCTGAAGTTTTGTTTTAGTTCCTTTAAGCGAAGAAATAATATTAAGTCCGAATGTTGACTTAACATTAAGTTTTCCGGCCGCAACATATCCTTCTGGAAGAGCGGCAATACACATCGAGCCTTCAAAGCATGAAGACAAATTAGAAAGAGTAAACCACGAATCGCCTTTAAGCTGGACAAAATAAAGAGCGGCAAGTTTTCCGCCAGCCTGGCTAGACTCAAGCTGTTTCCGCCATTCGCCTGAAGAAAGAACGGTTTTGCCGAATTCAGAGGATTCAAATGCAGTATAAGCTTTCTTCGGATTGAATATTTCTACGCACCAGAGCGCGTCATCGGAAATCATGTTAGAGCCGCTTACAATCTTCGGACTTACGGTATAAGGTGCGGCGAAAACCGAGTATGTCACTGCTGATATTATTATAAATGCAATGGAAGAAAAAATAATCAGTTTAGGGCGTTTCATGGTAATGAACTTCTTAGAAAGGGAATACAGATAACTCTTAATTCTATTCATTGATTTCTTCCAATAATATAAAGTTGAATCACTACATTGATATATGAATATGAAAAACTTCAAGAAGAATAATCATTTTTTGAGTCAAAAAAAGCCCGCAAATGCGGGCGCTTTTTCGGAAAGGGAGGGATTCGAACCCTCGGTAACTTGCGCTACACACGCTTTCCAAGCGTGCTCCTTAGGCCTCTCGGACACCTTTCCTTTTTATTTATTCAATCGTTGAAATGATCGATTCGCAAACTTTATCGGACCCCTTATTTGCGTCAATGCTTTTTAAGAGTCCTTCGTTCTTATAATAATCAACAAGCGGTGCTGTTTTCTCTTTATAAGTATTCAGGCGTACCTTGATCGCATCTTCGGTTTCATCGCTTCTCTGAACAACGGGAGAACCGCAATGATCGCATATGCCTTCTTTTTTCGTCGGCTTCGAGAACACATTATATATCGCCTGACAGTCGGAATTTGAACATGTACGTCTGCTTGAAAGACGTTTAACGATTTCATTTTCATCAACGATCAAGTCAACGGCTGCATTTATCTTAATCGAAAGACGCGACATTATTTTTTTGAGACCTTCGGCCTGCGGTATTGTTCTTGGAAAACCGTCCAGAATAAAACCGTTCGGAAATTTTTCCTTTGAAAGTTTTTCTTCGATTATATCAAGAATCAGCTGATCAGGAACAAGTTCACCTCTAGTCATAAAACCTTCAGCCTTTTTACCGAGATCGCTTCCCTCTTTTATTGCCCCTCTAAGAATGTCTCCGGTTGAAATCTGCACCATTCCTTTTTTTTCAACCAGCAGTTTTGAAACTGTTCCTTTTCCGGCACCGGGTGCGCCGAGCAGTATAAGATTCATAAATCCTCCAAGAAATATAGTTATGAAAAATCCACTTTCAATGCAGATCTGACTCTATGGCGTTCAAGTGCAAAATCAATCAGCATGCCAAGAAGGGCGGAATAATTCACTCCGGTTTTCTCCCAAAGTTTCGGATACATGCTGATGGATGTAAATCCAGGCAAAGTATTAACTTCATTGAGGTAAAAATCACCTGATTCCTTATCGAGAAAAAAATCAACACGCGATAGTCCTTCAAGATTCAATGCCTCGTAAGCCAGTTCCGCACATTCTCTTATTTCATCAGCAATTTTATCATCAATATCAGCAGGTATTTTCGTCTCTGCTCCGTGTGAATCAATATACTTGGCTTCGTATGAATAAAATTCATGCGTTGAATTTATTTCACCTAATACGGAAGCTTTCGGAACTGAATTGCCCATAACAGCGCATTCTATTTCACGGCAGTTTACAGCCTTCTCAATAATTACTTTTCTGTCATACTCAAAAGCAGCAAGCAGTGCGGGTTTCAGTTCAGATTCTTTTTTTACTTTTGTTATTCCGACAGAAGAACCTGCATTAGCTGGCTTTACAAAACACGGATAACCAAGTTCCATTTCGAGTTCTTCAATAAGAAAATCATAAGACGTTTCGAGATCAGAAGGAACAACAGTAATCCACGGAACGACCGGAATACCCGATTCATCAAGTATCTTCTTCGCGAAATCTTTATCCATTCCGACGCTTGAACCTAGAACACCTGAACCGACATACGGAACTCCAGCCAAATCAAGAAGTCCCTGAAGAGTACCGTCTTCACAATAAGTTCCGTGCATAACCGGAAAAACCGCATCCGCCGTTATCTCTTCACCTGACTGAAAATTTCTGATGACCAGTTTTCCGTTTTCAGGAAAATGATTAACAAACCAAAGACCGTCTCTCTTGATATCCAAAACTCTTCCAAAACCTTCAACAGATTTGAATTCAGCATTTTTCTGGGGATACCATTTTCCGTCTTTATCTACAGCAACGGCTATTACATTATATTTTGATCTGTCGAGTGCGTCATAAACGGAAGCAGCAGAACAGCATGACACTTCATGCTCTCCGCTTCTCCCTCCATATAAAAGGGCAATTGTCATCATCGGTTTTATTTCTCCATAAACTCTTTATGAATCGATTTAACCGCAAGCTCCGCATACATTTCATCTATTACGCACGAAATACCGATTTCGGAAGTTGAGATCATCTGAATATTGATGTTGTGATCGGAAAGTATCTTGAAAAGTTTTCCGGCAACTCCGGCAGAAGAAAGCATTCCCACGCCTACAGCCGATACAATAGCGATATTATCCTGAAATGTTACTTCGTCACCTTTCAGTTCAGTTCTAACTTTTTCTGAAATCGCCTTAACTCTATCGATATCTTTTTTAAGAACAGTAAAAGATATATCCGCCTTTCCGTCTTTTCCGGTAGACTGAACAATCATATTCACGTATATCTTTTCTTCACCGAGAACAGTGAAAATTTTCTGTGCGATTCCAGGACAGTCAGGAATACCGTATATGTTGAATTTTACCTCATCTGATTTTGAAGTAACACCGCTCATTGTAAATTTTTCCATCATCTCCTCCCGGGGTTTAACAATTGTTCCTTCGTTTCTATTGAAACTTGAACGGACATGAATTCGTACGTTATACTTCTTCCCGAACTCAACAGAACGCGAATGAAGAACACCTGCACCAAGACGTGCGAGCTCCAGCATTTCGTCATAACTGATTTCATTGAGCTTGCGGGCTCCGCCGACAACACGCGGATCGGCGGTATAAACTCCGTCAACATCTGTATATATTTCGCAGTCACGTACACCCAAGGCTGCGGCAAGCGCAACAGCAGAAGTATCAGAACCGCCTCTTCCGAGAGTTGTGATATTCTCGTCTGCGTCGATGCCCTGAAAACCTGCGACAACTATTACGGAATGCTTTTCAAGAGCTTTTCTCAAACGCTTGTCGTCAACACTTACGATACGCGCATTAGAATGAGCACCATCTGTTATCATTTTGACCTGAGAACCGGTAAACGAAACAGCCTCAACTTTAATTTCATGAAGCGCCATCGCAAGAAGAGAAATCGACATCTGCTCTCCTGTAGAAAGAAGCATATCCATTTCTCGCGCACTCGGCTTTGTGCTGATCTTCTGCGCGAGATCAATAAGATGATCGGTTGTATCACCCATAGCGGATACGACAACGATCACCTTGTAATCATTGTCCACATAGCTCTTAATTCTGTCTGCTACGGCTTTTATACGCTCAGGAGAACCGACACTGGTTCCCCCGAACTTCTGAACGATTATTTTTTCACTCATATAGTCTCCAGCAAAATTGAATTAACGATTGGCATTTTCTCCCGGAACAGTCAGAAGAACATCAGCGCCTGCGGAACTATATGTTCCAGATTTGATTATCGTTGCCTGATCAGATCCTGTTGTATAAACCTTCATCGGAACACCCACCGGTATATTTTCAAGCACACCTGTTTGTGAAATATATGGAGGTATCTTGCCGTTGACATACTCGGAAATATCATCCTCTGCCGGAATCGCTACCTGGTACGATCCACCGCCGATAGTAATTGTTCCGGTATAACCTTTTTTATAAGCATACGCAATTGAAGCAAGATTTCCGCCGATATAACCGGCAGGAGACGAAGTTACTGTATTTATATTGTCAGCAATCGCCCAGAAGGTAATTCCGCCTGAAGTAGTATACTGCCTGATATTATTTTTGATCACAATTCGGACTTCAAGAATCCATTCCCCTTCACCGTCATATTTTATTCCGCCTGCAACAGGAACATAAAGAGGAAAAACAAGATTATCGTCGGTATCCGTAGAACCTTCAACACGCAACTGCATGGGGTTAAAATCGTATCCATATACATCTTCATCATCAAAATAAAAAGTAGTACTTGAAGGAGACGTACCATTGAAACCCATTTTTCTGATATAAACTTCAATGTTTTTATAAGTGCTGTCAATATACAGGTCGTCGCTCTTATAATTAAGACCTTTTCCGTTGAAAAAACCATTCGTTTCATTTACCGGAATCTTTTCAACAAGTCTGTAATTTGCAAATCTGTCTCCGTCAGCGCGAATTTCGGAAATATCAAGATATAAAACACCTGGTCCGCCGCCGGCCCAAACCGGAGCACTTTCATCCGATTCCAATGTCCCTTTAAGTAAAACTTTTACCCTATTCTCGACAAGCTCTGTTATCAAAGGCTCACCATCACATGAAGATGTGAATAAAAGAGGCAAAAGAATCAATATGAGAAGTAATAATTTAGTATTTTTCATAAGTTAAAATATAATGTTAATCCTGTATTAAAAAAGTATCCGTTGTACTTTGCCCCGGAAAGATGTTTTTCATAAATAACCATATAGTCAAAGCGAAGACCGAAATTTACCATCCTTCCTGCCATAAACGAGACTTCAAGACCAGCCATAAAAAGAGGATCGAACTGCTGTTTTTCTTCCGGCTTAATGTATACTTTAACTCCCCCGGCACCAAGCTTAAACTGAAAATTCATCGGAAATTTTATAGGAAGCAGAAAAAGAACATTTCCGTAAATCGGAACAAGGGAGATGCCGTTAACACCCTGGGAATTGTGCTTTTGATATCCGACTTCAACCCCGGTCTTGAAATAAGTCAGAGGCGTATTCAACCGGAAAAAGGCTCCGCCGCCGAGAGCGGGCTCAACCTTATCATATAGCTCAAAAAGCGGCATTCCGGGACCGAACCAAATGCCGGCCTGGGGCTTCATGAAATCATCCCGCCTGCGAAGGCCTGAAGCCGAAACATTTTCCCAAAGCATAAGTGCCGAAAGAAAAAGAGTTAATATTACATAAGTTTTCTTCAAAGAGAACTCCAACTAGTCATATTATGGAAATTTCGGAACATTGCTGAATTTTGTCAATATATTTAACTTTATGATAAAATATCTCTTATTCCGTAAACCCTGATTTATCCGATTGGTTCATTTCACGAACAAACTGCTTCGGACTCTTTAAAAAAAATCGGCCGAAATCAGAATAGAAAACCGAAAGGCTTTCATAGCCGTTTGCAAAAGCCGTTTCAATTACCGTTTTTTTTTCAGTTACCAGACTTATTGATATATTGTAAATTCTTGTCATTCTGAGATAATCAAGCGGAGTAATTCCGGTTTCATTTCTGAAAATTCTGTTAATATGCCTCTCAGTATATGGAATGACAGATTTCAATTCTCTCATTGTAATTCTTTCTCTGAAATGGTTTTCGATATAATCAGTTATTAGTACATTTTCCATGCGCTTAGGAATAACCAGAGTCATAATCGAGGATTCTTTCATCATGTCTCTTCTTGCAGTTTTTAAAAACAGATCAAGACAGTCAGAAACAATATTGATTTCAGGCTTTTGCTGCAGAGTCAATTCATCAAGAAGAGCTTGAGAAAGAAAACTCATATTAAAGATAATAGTTCTATTATCTTTAATATCCACACATGATGAATCAAGATATAAAGACTGATAAGATATTTTTTTACCCACAACTGTTGTCCGATGCTTGATGCCAGCAGGAATAAAAGCACACATTCTGCCGAATTGAACCTTCTTTTGCGAATGTTCCTCCAGCATGGATATTCCGGATGATATTATAAGAAATTGGTGGTCCTTATGCGAATGAAGTTTCTCAGTTGAAAATTCCTCCAGATCTCCTCTTAGAAAATGGTAATTTGAGGCTTTAACACTTTTTCTCATGCTTCTTTATTCATAAATCTTTAAAACATGTCAAATTCAATAATGTCCGAAATCAATAACAATATGTCCTTTTTACTGAAGAATGCAAGAGTGTTTTATGGGTTAATTATTTACTCTAGCTGACACTGACAGTAAGTGAAAAAACTTAAGTCTGCCTTTAATCTTATCACATAACAATGGAGGCGCTACATGATAAACAATGAAAGACGTAAAAAAGGACTCGAATTGCTTTCAAAGGTAAATAACAGAAGCGAGGATGAAATCATGAAAATGCTTTCATATATTTCTCCTGTATCAGATGATTTAAAGTATTATATTATTGATTTTTCATTTGGAGATATTTACTCAAGAACCTCACTTGATCTCAAGTCAAAAGAAATAGCTGTTGTTGCAGCAATGACCGCTCTTGGGAATTGCGCTCCTCAGCTCAAGATACACTTGTCGGGCGCATTAAACACCGGCAGTTCAATTGCCGAAATTATTGAAGTCATCATCCAAATGAGCGTATATGCAGGTTTTCCGCGCAGCATAAATGCAATGATTCTTTTTAAGGAAGTTCTTGAAGAATTAAAAATCAGTCATCAAACCAAGTCAAAAAGCAATGATATAAACATATCAGACAATGAACGGATAAAAAAAGGCGAAACCGAACTTAAGGCACTTTTTCCCGATCAAATAAGCATCTTAAATGAAACTCTTGGAAAAATAAGTCCTGACCTTGTCAGATTCATTATCGAATTCGGTTATGGTGATATTTTTTCAAGAAATATTCTTTCAAAAAAACATCGTCAAATTGCAACGATTGCGGCGCTTACAGCAATGGGGAATGCCGCATCTCAACTCAGGTTTCATATTAAAGCCGGCATAAACATAGGATTGAAATCTGATGAAATTAATGAGATTATGCTCTTGATGAGTGTTTTTGCGGGTTTTCCTGCTTCAATAAACGGAACTTTTGCTTTAAAAGATGTCCTTGATGGAAATAATTGATATTGAAAACATTTTGAAATCAATAATAATAAATGAACCAATAAATAGACTATTTGATTTAATTTGTCTTATTACAAACGTACTGCAGATATTGCCAGTTCGGTGCTTTTGCCGCGAAGAGAAACTGTACCATGAGAAACAACAATAATAGAAGATGGAAAATCAGCTCTCTCTCTAAGTCTTGACAGAGCATCATCAGAAACAAGAAAAATCTCATTTCTCAAACGGCATTCTGACTGAATTCTCGCGGCAGTGTTCATAACATCTCCGGAATAAGCTATTTCCTGCCGCGTTAGCCCCATCTCTCCGGCAACAATAGAACCGAAATGCAGTCCAGCTCTGAATTTCGGGATCAAACCGTAACGGGAGGTATAATAATTGTGTCTTTTTTTTATAATATCATCAATAGAAAAAAAAACTGTCAATGGATCGTGATCCGATCCGGTGTATTTCTCCGGCCAGGTGATTATTACTTCATCTCCCACATATTTATAAATTTCCCCGCCATGATTGATTATCGGACGTGCGATATCGCAGAAAAAATCATTCAAAAAAGCGTGAAACTTCAGCGGACCAAGACGTTCAGCAGCGGAAGTTGAACCAGCTAAATCAAGAAACATGACAAAACGGTTTTCATTTTTTGGACGGCTGTATGTTCCGAGAAGAAGACCCTTGAGAACATGACGTCCCAAAAGACGCTCAATGTCGGCATAAAGATTTGCCAAAACAGTAAGAATAAGAGAAAAAGCAACGGTCTGAAACAAATACGAATCTTTCCAAAAAGAATCACAACCAAGAAGTGATATAAACACCAATGCATACACGAAACTGATTAAAGCCGTCTGCAGAAACGGAGTGACTAGGAGAGAAAACCACAACGGCCGAGTTCTTCGTTTAAGAAAAAGTTCATTCAGAAAAAGAATTCCGGAAGATACTCCGAAACCGGTCAATGATCCAAGCAGAATATATCTGAAGTCCTCATGTAGATTAAAATATCCGGAAACGGCAATACTCATTATGAAAGCAAACAAACCGCCAAGAAACACACTGAGAATAACAACAGAAAAACCGTCTCTGAATTTCTTTAAAGCAAAAGGACTAATTTTCATGGTGGAATTATTCATCACTATTCAAAACAAATGTCAAGGAAAAAAGAAACTCCTAACCGAATCTTCATATTTCCGGAATCGGCAAAACTACTTGATTAATTTACTTAACGAATCAATTGTTTATCCGGATTATAATATTGACAATCAGTTAAATCCGCTTCATACTGTTAAAGTTATACTTTGCTATTATATCTGAAACTGAAGTTCGTCACTGATATACGAGGGCAGGATTATGCAGTTTGAAAGACCAATCACCCTGATTCAGCTTCTCATTCCTTCCATTTGCACCGGAATGCTTTTGATCGGGCTTACAATATCACTTTACCTCTCCGCCAGATACAAATCAAAACTTTATGCGACAATGGGATTTTTGTGCCTTTGCGCATTCGTCTTCGTTGCATCCGAAGTGCTGATTCTCTCAGTCGGAGGTCTCGGCAGAAATTGGCAGTTATCAGTACACTTCCATCAGATAGAACAAACTGCGGGTGCTTTTTTCGTTTTCGGCGTTCCTTATATTCTAGGACAAATGCTTGAATTAAAAGATACAAGACTTAAAATAAACAACATCATTTCAACGGCGGGATTCGTTTTTGCAATGATTTGCCTTATATCGGTTTTCTTTTTCCCTGACGCCTTTATTTCTTCTCAAACCAGAAAAGCTACATGGATGATAAACGAAGCGGATTTCGGAAGAGGATCGGAAGGAATTCTCTACATGATAAGAGACGGAATGCTTGCCATATGCAGTTTCTATGCTTTCTTTTCAATTGCAAGCATACTTCGAAAGCGGGAACACGTATCGTATCTGATTTATCCGCTTATCGGAATGCTCGTTGCAATTGCCGGCGGCTTAATTGATTCAATCTTCGTCTACAGAGGAATCAATTATGATTTTTTGCCGAGTGAATATTTTTCCAGGTTTTCATTAGGGATTACATTTTTCGCTCTATCCGTAATAGCCGGATTGATTGTTCATTACGTCAATGTCGCTAAGAAAGTCGAGGCTGCCCATCATATCATCGCCGTCTCCGAAAGAAAATACAGAATACTCGTAGAGAGAACCAACGACTTCATATTTTCGATTAATAAAGATTTCATTTTTTTAAGTTCAAACTATGCGGCTCAGAGAGAATTAAAACTTACTAACTCTGATTTCAGTTTGATGAAATTCATGGACATCATTCATATAGACAAAGATTCAAATCACATAGAATTTCAAATGATAAAGAACAAGTTAAAGAAATCAGCTGATGCCGGAAAGCCTATAACTTTCAACTGCTTTCTATATTCAAAGAATACACCGCCTAGAGAATATTCAGTACGGTTCGAACCTGTTGATATTGATAACGAAAAAGAAATAATAGTTAAAGCCTCACCCATCCCTGAAAATAAGGCAGCACGTTATCTCGAAGAGGAATCAAGAAAATATGTAATCGGAAACGACTTCAGTACGGCCGAAGATATCAGCAAATCTCTTGTTGAAAATCTCTCAAAATACATGACTTCGTATGAAGTTACAAACCTCAGAATCGGCCTTCGCGAGATTATTATCAACGCCATAGAACACGGAAATCTAGGAATATCTTATGAAGAAAAAAACAGAATTTCAGGAAAATCCGACTATATCGATTTTATAGCAAAGAAACAAAATGAAGCACCTTATTCAGCCAAAAAAGTAACAATAAGAATGTATCTTTTTTCTAAAAAGGCGGTATTTGAAGTTGAAGATGAAGGAAACGGTTTTGATCACAGAAAAATTTCAACATCGATCAAGGACAATAAAATTATAACCGAAGAGAGCCGCGGAAAAGGCATAACAATGGCACATGGTATATTCGACGAAATCAGCTACAACGAAAAGGGAAATAAAGTTACTTTAGTGAAAATTATTAACTCTTCCACACACTGATTTTCTCTATTCCAGCCGCATCTCTTATTATTGCACCGGCAATCATAAGACCGAAAGAAGCGGTTATGTGCATCAGAGAACCGTTGATGATTTTTTTGCTGAGTTTTCCGTCATCCTGTTCAACATCCGTTTCTGACTTCCCGAAACGTTTAACAGGGATTTCCTCACTGTAAACGCACGGAATATTCAAACTTACGTTTTGCTTTCTAAGCACATTACGGACAGCTCTTGCAAGTGAACAGTTTTGCGTTTTTGCGATTGTCGAAAGTCTTATCTTAGAAGCATCGGTTCTGGAACCTGCTCCCATCGACGAAATGATTTTTTTCTTTTTTTCCGCACAAAGTTTCAACAAATAAGCCTTATGCTTAACAAAATCTATTGCATCGACTACATAATCAAAAGATTCAATATTAAGCTCATCATGATTCTCTTCACTAAAAATCATATTAAAAACTTCAACTGATGCGGAAGGATTTATCAGCATGAGCTTTTTCTTCATTTCATCAACTTTAGCTTGTCCAATGTTTTCCGAATGAGCCTGAGCCTGCCGGTTGATGTTCGTTGCGCAGACAGAATCAAAATCTACCAAAGTAATATTTTTAACACCGCTACGCACCAGAGCTTCGGCGCACCAGCTTCCGACACCTCCCACTCCGACTATAAGAACTTTTACCCCAAAAAGATTATCGCACGCATCCTTGCCGAGTGCAAGCTCCGTCCTGCTTGTTATATCACGGTAAAGGGTTTCAGTCATTATTTTACCGCGATAAATTCCATTTCGATCATTGCGTTTTTAGGAAGCTTCGAGACTTCGATAAAACTTCTGGCAGGATACGGTTTTTGAAAATAAGATGCATAGGCCTCATTAAATTCAGCAAAATATTCCATGCTTGCGGAAAAAACAGTCGTTTTGACTATGTTATCAAGAGTCATTCCCTCGGCTGAAAGAATCGCCGCTGCATTCTTCATAATCACCGACAATGCATCACTTACAGATGAACTGATTAGATTACCAGCTTCATCAACGGGTATCTGACCTGAAGCATATAATGTATTTCCGTCCATAACAGCCGCAGAATAAGGACCAACTGCAGAAGGAATACCTTCACCGCTTACTGCTTTTTTCACAACTTCCACCTCAAATGTTATTTCTTCTATTTAATAAAGAAAACTGTGCAAGAATAATCCGCTTTCTTCAAATATTTTTTCTAAATATAATCATCATTTATTCCGTTAATAAATAGTAGACATTTTGACTTAATAGTGTCAAAATCAAACAGAAGGTAGGCGGAATCATCTGATGGAACACAGACCAGAATACATGCCGGAGAATAATCTGATAATTCTTCTTCTTTTATTGATATTCAGCGCCGGTCTTTATTATTTCTGGTGGCTTGCAAGGACAAGCAGAATTTTCGGAGATAATCCGGTTTCGAACATCATGTTAACAATTTTTACAGCCGGAATCTGGGGAGTTTACCTTAATTTAAAATATATGCAGAAAGCGGAAGAAATCAATGACAGGGATCTCAAATGGTACATGATTATTTTTCTGCCTCTTTCGGTACTGATTATTCAAAACAGCATTAATGAAAGATATTTTCCAGGGAAGTAGCCGGGAGTAAAAGATGATAGTTCGCTGTACAAACTGTAATTCCGCCTATTCGGTGGATGACTCTAAGGTCGAAGGCAAGAAATTCGGTTTCGGCTGCCCGAAATGCGGAACAAGCGTTGTCGTGGACAACCGCCCGGAATCACATCTCCATACATTGCCGGCCAAAGAACATATTTCAGATTTCGAAGCGGTGAATCAGTCTTCCGGATCTTTTTCAGATGATATGGCCGATGACAGCACATTTTCCGGAAACAACGCTCAGGCTGATACTGCTTTCGGTTCAGATGACATGAGCAGTTTCGATTTTCCGGATTTTGATGAAACTCCGGCCGAAAAAGCGGAGAATCTTTCGGATGAAATGACAGATTCTTTTGATTTCCCTGACCTCGACAATATATCCGGTACTGATAATAAACTTGGTGATTTACCTGTATCTGACGAATTGGATTCACAGATAGATATTGCTGACTCATTTAATGATGACGACAATTTTAATTTCATAGAGTCTGATAACACAGTCAGAGAAAAGTCTTCTGAAAATGCAATTTCATTCGACTCTCTTGATCTGGAAACCGAAGAATCCCATATTCCTGAAGGATTCGGCATTGATTCTCTCGATTCATTCCACAGCGATATTGAACCGGAAATTGACATGTCGGTTATCAACGGCAAATCCGATGAAAACGATGATGAAAAAATTTCAATAGAACTAAATGATCTGCCGTCAGATGATGAACTGACTTCATTCTCGGAAGATGCCGATGATGAAAAAATTTCGATTGATCTTGACGACCTCGACCTTGCAACGGAAGAAGAATCTAATCCGGAAGACTCTGATGATGAAAAGATAACTTTTGACCTCGGTTCAATTGAAACCGAAGATTCACTCTCAACATCCGACGAAGACGAGAGTCTTACTCTTGACCTTGATTCGCTCGACCTTGACCTCCAGGAAACAAATGAAATTCTTTCCGGCGATTCACCTGAAGAACTGATAGAAACCAAAAAACAGGATGACGATGAAAGTCTTACTCTTGACCTTGATTCACTTGATATCGAGCTTGAAGAATCCCCGGAAATGCTGAGTGGAGAAGCACCGGATGAAACACTAAGCAGACTTGCACTGTCAGACGCAGGAATCTCATTTGATCAAATAGAAGAAACTCCGTCTTTCACTGGTCAGAACTTTAATGACGAAGCACCTCTTTCGCTAAATGATATCGATTCAGATTTCGGAATTGATTCGATTGCCGACAACAATATAGAAACAGGTTACGGAGATCTCATTTCCGAACACTATCAGGAAGAATCCAGCCTTCCTGCAATCGACATCGACAGATACCAGGAAGAGGATACAATCGAAGACCCTACCGAAGAATCATTCCTTGACATCAAACCTGAATATGAAACTTATTCTTCCGAGGTCAATGCAATTGAAAAAGAAGAATCCGGAAACGGTTATGTTAACTTTTCAGTTGATTACACTATCAGATATTCACGGTTCAAAGCGCTTTTAAAGCTTCTTTTTATCTATAACATTTCACTTATTCCGCATTTCATTTCACTTATGGTTTATTCTCCGGCATCAGTACTGATAAATTTTATAAATAATATCATTGTTCTTTTTACAGGAAAAGGAGAAAAGGACTACGTGATGCTGAGCGAAAAGATGCTCAGATATTCATGTGCGCTCTCGGCCGTAATGAGCGGAATCATTGAGGAGAATCCGCCTTTTGCGGGACGAAATGATGTTGATTATCCTCTTCAGTTCAACATTGTGCGTCCGGAAAACAATTCGCGCGTCCTTGCTTTTTTACGTCTTTCTGTTATAGGTATTCTTGCAGCACTGCTTCCGCATCTGATCATATTCTTTATTATCAGTGTCGGAGCCTCAATCTTTTCTTTCATAGGTCTCATCAGCATAATTATTACAGGAAAATATCCGAATTTTCTATTCGATTTTCTTGTAAGATATTTCAGATATTACACCAACATTGCCTCATATATCGCAGGATCGATCGATTCTTATCCGTCATTCAGATTTGACTGAAAATACGCAAAAGCCGCCGACAACAGGCGGCTTTGTTTATAATATACATCATTATTTCTTGAATATTGATGCATATTATGCTAAACTTTGCCATGTATTCCAATAAGAACATATCGTCTTTCTTATCCGATGCGCCGATAGGGATTGCTCTGTGCGATGTTTCTCTGATCAAAGAAAAATTTGCCGGAATGAATGATAAAAAAATCCGCAAGACGCTGCTGAAAGCAGGAACAATTGAAAACCTTATCAAATTCACCTATGCCAATAGATGCGCCTTTTCATTTTTAAATTCTGCATCACTCATTGATTTTACAAACAAAATCACCCAGACTGTCGGAATCGATTTTGTTATACAATTTGTCATTTTCGCTTTTCAGACTAAGGAAAAAATAATAAGTTTTGATATCGAATCAATAAAATCAGAACATGAAAAAGTATCTTTAAAACTCTGGATAACACATAACGCCGAAGATGAAAACAGCTTGATAATGGGATTCGTAGATATCAGCGAATACAAGATTACCGAACAGCAGCTTTTCAGACAATGGCTCCTCTATTACGGCATAAACCGCCTTTTCAAACGCGCAATTTCATTAGGCAGTGTTGAAGAAGTCATAGATGCCGCTCTTGAAGAACTTTCTGATCTGATAACCTCTTCCGCGGTTTACTGCGTTTACAACAATGAAGGAAAGAAATATTCCAACGTTGCTTTTCCGCGCAATTTTCCTGATACCGACGGAAAGGCAAAATCATGCATTCTGAAAAACATAATGTTTTTTTCGAAACAGATTCTTGATGAATCAAGATCGCGATTCGTTGAAAAAAGCGACAATTCAATATTCACCGCTACCGACTGCATAAGCAATCTTCTGATTATTCCCATAGAGAATGATGAAAAAAATATAGCCGCTATAGGCATCTTAAACAAGGACGGAGGCTGTGATTTTACGGACCAGCAGATTTTTGAAACTATTGCTTCGGTTTTCAAAGACGTGATATTGCATAAAATAAGCGAAATTAAAAGACAGGATGCAATCGACAAGCTGAATGCCCTTTATAAGCTCGCATCGGTAGCAACTTCAACACTTGAAATTTTTGATTTTTCTGATAAACTTTCATCAACCCTAAAAAGTCTCAATGTTTTTTCTCATCCGGACAAAGTCTTTCTTTATATGTTTGAAGACGGAGTTCTTTTCAGAATAGATTCTTCTTCCGATTCAAGTTTATCAAAACTGCCCGAAGATGATTTCATTTGCATAGAATCTCTAAGAAGCAGAAAAGTTGTCTTCAGCAAAGAAAGTTCGAGAATTGATGAGTCAAACGATTTATACCGTTTCGCGGCAATTCCTCTATTCTCTCACGGAGGCGAAATCGGCTGCATTTTGATTGAGCACAATGAGTGTGAAAAAATTCCGTCATCAGACATAATTGACATATATACCGCGGCATCATCACAAATAGCTCTTGCACTTTCGAACATTCATCTTTATGAAAAGACCCGCATTTTATCACTTTATGATCCGCTAACAGGTCTGGCCAACAGAAGACAAATGGACTCAATTCTCCAAAAAAGCGCTCAGGAATATAAAACACTCAAAAGAAGCTATTCTCTCATTATGGGAGATATTGATCATTTTAAAGAATACAATGACACAAAGGGGCACGAAGGCGGCGATAAACTTCTGATGGATATCGCCGGAATAATTAAAGCTGAACTCAGAAGCGTTGATACTGTAACAAGATACGGAGGCGAAGAGTTTCTCGTAATATTACCAGACATTTCTGAAAAAGGCGCTCTAAACGCGGCCGAAAGAATAAGATCGGCCGTACAGGAGAAAACCGATGTTACAATAAGTCTCGGAGTCGCATCATCATCCGAAGTTGACAACATCGATGATCTTGTCGGCATGGCGGACAAAGCTCTTTACTTCGTGAAAAACAACGGACGAAATGCCGTTAAAGGATATGCAGACATAAAATAGAATTAATTACCGAATTTTATTCTGAATTCATTTATTCCAAAAATACAGACTCTCAACCCGCTTAAACATCTTCTCATCGGTTTTTATGAAAAATAATCAAAATGCTAATGAGATTAACTAAATCCTCCGATAATATTAACGGCATGATTTACACGGAGGTAAATTATGGAAAACAACATAAACGCATTAGGCAACACATATTTCAGCCCGCAGTACAGAATTCAGTCCGAAACTGGTCAAGACGTGCGTATAGAAAAATCTCAGGAAGCAAAAGAATCCCATGTTTCGTACGAGAGTGCTGTAATGGATGAAGAATCCATGAAAAGATTTTTCTATCTGATTTCGGGAATTCCGTATGAAACAGAGGACAAAGAAAGCAGGTGGGCATAACCTGCTTATTTCTATGTTTTTTGTTATTAAAATTTTCTTGACTAAATCAACGGCAGTTATTAATTTTAATTATGCCGTTGCGGAAGGGTTGATGAGCCGTGAACTTAGAGATAAAGCAGATGTCATGATAAAGGAACTCAAGGAAGTTCTTGTGCCGCTAAGCGCGGAAATAAACAGGATGAAAAATACTCCGGAGAACAGTATAAATGATGATTATTTTACAGGTTAATTATGCCGGCTAAAGGTCAAAAACGCAAGAATCAGATAATAGATGCAGCGAAGGAGATGTTCATCGAAAGAGGATATCAGAGCACTCATATCGGTGAAATATGCGATAATCTTGACATAGCCCGGGGAACAGTTTATCAGTATTTCGGCAACAAACGCGAAATAGTTTATTCCATCCTTGAATCCCTTGAAGAAAAAATTGAAGATATCTTTGACAGTGATGATCTTGTAGAATTCATCAAATCCGATCCGACAGGAGATGAAATTTCACAATTTATCAGAAAAAAATTTTCAAATTGTGTAAGTGCAGTGATTGAAGAACCTATCGTAATCATGCTCATGTACAAGGAAATTGTCGGTCTGGATGAAGATGTAACGGAGCGGACAGAACGTTTCGTCGATAATGTCATCAAAATAATAGCAAAAGATCTGGCTGAACTCAGCAACAAAGGAATTTACCGTCGGGATATAGACCCTCTTCTCACCTCGCTTCTCATTTTCGGTTCGGTACAGCTGCTTATTCATGAATACCGCAGAAAAGGAAAGGATATTCTTGACAATAATGTCGTTCAAAGCGTAGTTGATATGATCATGAAAGGCATGATGCCTTAATTATCAGATTCAATAATATGAAAAAAATAGTTTATCCCATTCTCGTACTGATTTTCTTCGCGAATTCATATACGCAAGACCAGATTATCCAAAGTACAGCAAGCGCCGAAATGTACGCCGAAAAAGCCTCATCCGCATGGACCAGGTCATCACGCGAAGAAGCCTTTGAAAGTCTTAAAAAAATCGATCTGACTTTTTCTCTTTCCGCCTGGAAGACCGTTCTTGATAAATCGAATGAAGCAGCGTTTAAAATCGAAGCTATAAACAGAATTTCTCAAAGCAAAGATAAAAGAGATCTCAACAGCATAATAAACCAGCTTGACTCAAGATTTTCTGAAGTCCGCACGGCAGCAATCGCGGTATTAAAAAGAATAGGCGACGACAGAGTTTATCCTAAAATATTATTAATGTCACAGAATGAAAATCCTGTCTTCAGAGTATACGCCGCAGAAGCATTGACGAGCATGTATGACAAACGCTTTCTCCCCATCGTGGCCGAAATGGTAAAAGACAAGAACAAATCCATACGTCTGATGATTATCAGGCTTATTGCTAAAAATAAAATTTCGGAACAGCTGAACAATCTGAAAGCTATCGCTCTTCAGGATGATGATTACGAAGTTATCATTGAATCCATGAACGCCCTTTCATCATTCGGAGATTCTTCAAGTTCATACATCTACATCAAACTCCTCTCCCACTCGGATTATAATGTCAGAAAAACTGCTGCGGATAAAATTGCCAGGTACAGAATATCATCTGCAGCCTCCGCATTAAATGAACAACTTGAAAGAGAAACCGATGATTATCTGAAAGATTTCTACATCAGTCTTCTTGTCTCATTCAGAAGTTCTTTCATTAGAGGAATTGAACTCACTGCTCTAAAAGATTCATCCGCCCGCCTAAGAATAAAAGCTGTAGCATCTCTCGGGATTTTGAGATCCGACAGATCCGCAGGTGTTCTTATACAAAGCCTGTCCGATGAAGATTACAGAGTCAGAAGCGAAGCATGCAATTCTCTCGCAATAATAAATGCAAGAAGCAGCTGCCAGAAAATGACCGCTATGGTTAAAAACGAAAAGAATATTTTTGTGAGAAGCGCAGCTCTGTACGCTCTTGAAAAAATCCGCGACAAAAGCACGATTATACCGCTTTATGATATTTTAGCTGAAGAAAAAGATGAGGTATTCAGAATGCTATTAAACAACACACTTAGAAACATGGTAGAAAAAACAATATAGGTACTTATGAAAATCGCTCTCGCCCAGTTTAATCCGATTGTCGGAGACATTTCAGGCAACAAAAATAAAATCATCAGTCTCATTAAAGAATCCGAAAAACAAAATGCGGATATAATTGTATTTCCCGAATTGGCAACAATCGGCTATCCGCCGATGGATCTTTTGGAAAACAAAACACTTATAAAACAGAACATTGATTCTTTGAAGGAAATAGCTTCTAAAGTTTCAGATACTGCCGTTGTAATCGGCGCCGCAACAACCGACGAATCAGGAAATATTTTCAATTCTGCGCTCTTTATCTCGCAAGGAAAAATCATTAGAACATACAATAAAACTCTTCTTCCGAATTATGACGTATTCGACGAAGAAAGATATTTCACTTCGGGCAATTCATATCTTCCGATCGAATTTAAAGGAATTAAAATCGCCCTAACAGTCTGCGAAGACATCTGGAACTGTGAGGACTCAGAGTTTACCGGCGGACGCAAATATGATCTTGATCCAGTCTCAATATATGCAGAAAAGAAAATCGATCTTTTGATAAATATATCAGCATCTCCTTTTGTTACGGGGAAAATCCAGTCGAGAAGAGAAATGGTTTCTTCCATCGCTAAGAAGTATGCAATTGAAATTGTTTACGTTAATCAGGTTGGAGGAAACGATTCACTGGTATTTGACGGATCATCCTTCGGAGTAAATAAAAAAGGGCAGATCACATCAACCGGAAAATATTTTGAAGAAGGGATCACCTATCATTTATTCGGTTCAGAAGATGAGATTCATTTTAACGATAATCTCATAGATGAAATTGAATCCGCTCTCATCTGCGGACTCAGAGATTATGCTCACAAAAGCGGTTTTAAAAAAGCGCTTTTAGGCTTGAGCGGAGGAATTGATTCTGCGCTTACCGCAGTGATTGCGGCGAAAGCGCTTGGCAAAGAAAATGTAACAGGAATCACGATGCCTTCAGTATTTTCTTCACAGGGAAGCGTTGATGATTCAAAAAAACTTGCTGATAATCTCGGGATCAATTTTGAAATAATTCCGATAAAGCGTCTTCATGAATCTTATATTGAAGATCTTGCTCATGTTTTCAAAAATACAAAACCGGATGTCACCGAGGAAAATCTTCAGGCAAGAATCCGCGGAAATCTTCTGATGGCTTACAGTAACAAATTTTCATCACTTCTGCTTTCAACCGGAAATAAATCCGAGCTTTCGATGGGTTACTGCACTCTTTACGGCGATATGAACGGCGGGCTCGCTGTTATATCCGATCTTCCGAAAACCACAGTTTATGAGCTTTCAAAATACATCAACCGGAACGGCGAAATCATTCCATCGGACACAATTACAAAACCGCCTTCGGCTGAGCTCAGGGAAAACCAGACGGATCAGGACACGCTTCCGGCGTATGATATCCTGGACGGCATAATCGAATGCTATATCGAAAAAAAGATGTCAAGCGCTGAAATCATTCAAAATGGCTTTGATAAGTCAACAGTGGAATTCGTCTTAAAAGCTATTGACCGCAATGAATACAAGCGGCGCCAGGCGGCACCGGGGCTTAAAGTGACAGGGAAAGCTTTCGGTATCGGCAGAAGATACCCGATTGTTCAGAGGTATATTCCGTGAAAATTTATCTAATACGCCATGCTGAAACGGAATGGAATGTATCAAAAAGACTTCAGGGCTGGGGAGACGGTCCGCTTACTGAAAAAGGCAAACTTCAAAGCGCCATGCTCGGCAAACGGCTTGAATCAATAAAATTCAATTCAATATACTGCAGCACTTCCGGCCGTGCCCGAACCACGCTTTCCATTGCCCGCAAAGATTCCAATGCCGAATATCTTGATTCATTGCGTGAAATAAGTCTCGGAACATGGGAAGGAAGAGAACAGTCGGAAATTGAAAAAGAAAACCCGGTTCAGTTTGACAATTTCTGGCATCATCCTGAACAATTTTCCGTCGACGGAGGCGAAACTTTTTTTGACATTTACAAACGCACAGGAGAAGTTTTGCGCCTTCTCGCGCAAAAAGAACAGAATGATTTTATTATTATGAGTCATACCATCGCAATCCGGGCAATGATCGCATCTGCACTGGGGAAAAATGTATCGGAAATATGGAACGGAGAATATTTAAAACCGACATCAATTACATGTCTTGAATATTCATCAAATTTTTTTAAATTAATTTACTTCGGAGACGCAAATCACCTTGAATGAAAAACCTGTTCTTCTTGAACTATCAGACAATGAAAAAAGCGATGATATTTTACTTAACAGAATAAGAAAAAACTACAAGCATATACGAAAATGGTGCAGAAGAACTTCAAGCGACTGCTTCCGGCTCTATGACAGGGATATTCCTTCATTTCCGCTTGCAATCGACTATTATGCCGGAAAACTATGTATTCAGTATTTTGCGAGAAACCGTGAAGACTCAAAGCCCGACAATGATTTCGAAGAAAGCGTTAACAAATCAGTAAACGGCTTATTCTCCGAAGAATGCGAAACTGTCTGGAAATACAGAATAAAACGCGAGAAATTTCAGCAATATGAAAAACTTTCAGATTCGAAACATTTTTTTACGGTGTTAGAAAACTCACACAAATTTCTCATCAATCTGCACGATTATCTTGATACGGGACTTTTTCTTGACCACAAGGATGCCAGGCTCTTCGTTTCAAAATTCGCAAAAGACAGAAAGGTTTTAAATCTTTTTTCATACACTTCATCATTCAGCGTGTATGCCGCGAAAGCCGGCGCTAAATCAACTCTTAGCGTCGACATGTCAAACACCTACACTGAGTGGAGCAGAAATAATTTTGAAATTAACGGAATAAATACACCGGCAAACAGAGTTTTAAGAGAAGACTGCATCAAATTTTTGAAATCATATTCCGGAGAAAAATTTGACCTTATTATAATTGACCCTCCGACAATATCCCGATCAAAAAAAATGGATTCATTCTTTGACGTCAATATCGATTATCCCTTTTTGATCAATTCTGCGCTAAAAAATCTCAACAAAGGCGGAATGATATTTTTTTCTACTAATTCGCGGACAATCAAACTCGACACCGGTCTTCTCGATAAATGTTCAGCGGAAGATGTATCAGAAAAAACGATTCCATTTGATTTTAAAGATAAAAAAATCCACCGGGCGTGGTTAATAAAACACGAGGACAAATGAAAAACATCATCTTACCATTACTGCTTGTTTGCTCATTCTGCTCTACTGCACCTGAAAAAAAAACTGACCGGATTATCGTTCCGGAAAAAATTAAATGTATGATACTCATCGATGAGATAAACGGATTAAAAGTTAATAGAGCCGGAAATAATTATTCTGAAGAATATACAGCATCCCTTCTGCCCGATAATTTTATAAATTCAGGAAAAGAGACGGCGCAAAAATTCGCTCAGAAAACTGGCATTAATGTCAGCGAATCTTTTACTGGAATAATCGACCCAGTCATTAAGGATTATCTGATTTCGGAATTAAAAATTGATATTGTTATTCTCGGCAAAATAATCCTGGATTCTGACGGCCAAACTGAAGTAACATTGAAGGCTGTTAATCTTTCAGACGACAGTACTATTTCAAAAATAAACCAAAACGTTAATTCTGCAAATGAGAAAGATTCAAAAAAAAGACTTGAACACGCCGTAAAAACAGTCATCAATACGGATACAAATAGATTCTTTAAAACTATAGAACGACAGTTTGAAAACAGGAGACAAAGATGAAGAGTGCAGTAACAGCGGTCTATTTATTATGCGCGGCATTATTGTTTTGTCCGCTCCAGGCAGAAGATTCAATAGAGAAAGGGAAATGGACAAGAAATATTAAGATATCTGCCGAATATAACGGAACGAAAGTAGAAGGAACATATTCCGTTTATATTCCTTCAAAATATACAGGCGGAGACATGATTACGGTTTTGCTTCTTCACGATTATAATGAAAGTTCATCCGAATGGATTCAGAAGAGTCTGTTCACAAGAGAAGCAGAGAAAAGAAATTATATTCTTATAGCCCCTGACATGAAAACAAGCGCGTACGAATCGGAATTTTTCCCTGAAACAAGATTGAAATGGAGCGCTATACCGGGAATTAAATGGATCGGCGAATATCTTATTCCGCACGCACAGAAAAAATTCAATGCATTCAATAAGCGCGATAAATCAATGGTTGTCGGAACTGGAACCGGTGCAAGAGGCGCGTTTCTTTGCATAGCCAGATATCCCAAGTTTTTCAAATATGTCGGTGGATTTGGCGGATGCTACGACAATGAGACTCTAAAAAGAAATCCGTCTATCATCAATCATCTTGGAGCTTATAAGGCAAATCCCGAAAGATGGAAAACAACAGACAATCTCATCATACTTGCCGAAAACTTTTCTGATGTTGTACTTTTTCTTGCCCATGGAAGCGAAGATTATATGGTGAATCCGGATCAATCGATGATGTTCGGCGTAAGGTTAAATACGATAAGAAAGAAAAATTCAAATGTACAGTTTAGATTTTACAGTCATAGAAACGGACTACACGACTGGGGAACATATAATCCTTCAATTCTGAACTTTCTCAACTTCGTGAGTGAAAATTAGTTAATATTCTGCTTGCTGGATACGAACCCAGAACCTTGACCTTGTTTCTGTCGGCAATTTCTTCGACGGCATTAGCAAGGTCAATATTATCAGGATAAGGAGCATCTATATCCATAAAAAAGAAATATTTACCAAAGTCTATCTTGTTGGGACGCGAAATAATTGAAGAAAGATTGAGATTTCTTCGGTGAAATGAACCGAGAATATTATAAAGCGAACCCGGCTTATCTTCTGCTTCAGTAATTATAATTGTAGTCTTTTCGCGGCGCCCCGTTAACAGTTCCTCAGGCTTCTCGGACAGAACAATGAAACGTGTTCTGTTTTTTTCATTATCAGTTATATCTTCAATTGATAAATCAAAACTCTTAAACGAAAGCATGTGATAAGGAATAACCGCAGCCTCGCCTTCTTTTCCGGAACAAACTTCATCATAGGAAGATGAGTTACTGTCAGTTGTAATTATCTGCACATCATCTTTCAGTGTAGAAAAAAATTTACGGCACTGGCCGTGTGCCGCAAACTGCACATACACTTTCTTCACATCACTCAGTGATTTGCAGTTCGCCGCGAAACTAAACTTTACGGGAATCATTATTTCATCAACAATTTTCAGTTTTGTATCCGCCAGAAGATCCAGAGACAAAGGAATAAATCCTTCGATCATATTTTCAATCGGTATAATTCCGGCTTCGGCTTCAACACCAATAGCTTCAAAAGCTTTCATAATATTGGGATAAAGAATAATATCATATTTTAAAGACGACTGACTGATATAATTAAGAGCAGCCATTTCAGTAAAAGATCCCGAAGGTCCAAGACATGATATTTTCATTATACGGAATGCCTCTTGTGTTTATCTTTCAAAATACGTATAACCGTTCAATCCGTCTTCAAAAGCTTTGAGAATCTCAGCACGTTCATTTACCGAAATACGCTTTTTCCGAACAGCGTCTTCAGCGCTTTCCCTAAGACGGGTCTTCATAGCCTTAATGTCATATTCAACATAAGTTAGAACGTCCGACACGGAATCTCCTTCAAGTTCACCGACAAAAAAGTAATCTCCGTTTTCATCAACACGGATAGTGACTACATTTGTATCTCCGAGAAGATTATGAAGATCACCTAAGGTCTCCTGGTAAGCTCCTACTAAAAAAGCTCCGAGATAATATTCATCATCTGCTTTAAGATTATGAACAGGGAGAGTGTTTCTGACATTGTGCGCATCAATGAACTTGTCTATTTTTCCGTCGCAGTCGCATGTGATATCGGCAATTATAGCTTTTCGCGACGGCTGTTCATTCAGCCGGTGAATCGGCATAATAGGAAAAACATGACCTATCGCCCATGAATCCGGAAGCGACTGGAATACGCTGAAATTGCAGTAATATGTATCAGCAAGAGCGGCATCGAGACCGTCAAAATCGTGAGGAATGGTCTTCATATTCTGTGTGTTTTTTGAAACAGCAACCATTATATGCCAGAAAATATTTTCCGCAAGTGCCCTGTCGCGCAGGGAAACGTCTCCGTGTTTAAAAAGCTGGCGGATTTCATCTCTATAGAAAATCGCGTCATTATAACACTCGCGCAGATTTTTCAGATTGATGGATTTATATGCATCAAGTAGATTTATGACATTTTCATTAATCCCCTCTGGAAGAGAGTCAGGAAGAACTCTTGTTTCAAAACGGCTGACATCAAGAACATTAAATAAAAGAACAGAATAGTAGGCAACTGTCGCTCTGCCCGATTCAGTAACAATTGTCGGATGAGGAATCTGATTTTCATCAAGTGTTGATATAACCGTTTCAATGATATCGGCACAGTATTCATCGACAGTATAGTTTCTGCTGTTTACGTAATTTGTCTGCGATCCGTCATAATCAACAGCAAGACCTCCGCCGAGATCAAGGTAGCCCATCGCTGCGCCTTCCTGAACTATCCCTGAATAAACACGGCATGCTTCAACAACTGCAGAACGTATGTCTCGGATATTAGGTATCTGCGAACCAAGGTGATAATGAAGAAGCATCAGCCTGTCTAGCATATTCTTCATCTTTAGCTTATCTATTACATCGACAAGCTCGGAAATTGTAAGACCGAAAATACTTCTGTCGCCGCCGCTTTCTGTCCAGTGCCCGCCTGCACGGCTCGCAAGCTTAACGCGTACGCCAAGAAGAGGAGCGATTCCGAGCTTTTCACTTCGCTCAAGAAGCATGTCAAGCTCGCCCGGCATTTCAAGAACGATGAAACACTTATATCCCATTTTTGTAGCGTATAATGCCAAGTCGATGAACTCTTCATCCTTATAACCATTGCAGATTAAACACGCATCCGGATCATGCAAAAGTGAAATTGCAGCAATAAGTTCAGCCTTACTGCCTGCTTCGAGACCGTGATGATATTTGCGCCCGAATCTGGTTACTTCTTCAAGCACCTGCTGCTGCTGATTAACCTTAATCGGATAAACTCCGCGGTATTCACCCTTGTACGAAAATTTTGAAATTGCACTTCTAAAAGACTCATGAAGAAGAGATATCTGCGAATCAAGGATATTTCCGACTCTAAGCAGAACCGGCATATCAAGACCACGCGCTTTTATTCCTTCAATAATCTCTGTGAGACTGATACTCTTTTTTTCATCTTTTCTGCACGGCAGAAACACAACGTTACCGTCAGACGAGATATCGAAATAACCGGCACCCCAGTTGCGTATTCCATAGATGTCTGCCGCATCTTCGATTGTCCAGCGCTCAAGAGATTCTTTTTTTATCATTAACCGCTCCATGAGAAAATAATCATAAATAGAATTTCACATCGGTAATAATGCCGATATTAATCAAGTTTTTTATGATGCGTTTTTTCTTTTCATCATATTCAGTTTTACTCCGACATATGCGGTAACCGGAACAGAAATAATCATACCAGCACATCCGGCGAAAGACCTCAAAATTTCGACTAAAATCTCGTTATGCGAAAATATCATCGAAAACGGCATTGTTGAATCATATTTAATATAAATTATAAGAACTAATGCCACAGAACTTCCTACATAAGCCATAATAAGAGTGTTTACCATGGAACCGAGATTATCCCTGCCGACTTCCATCGCGGATTTAAATGCAGTTTTGAAATCAACGCCCGGGTGAACTACAAAAAATTCGTTAATAGCGGATGAAACGGATACGGAGATATCAGTTACAGCCCCGAGAGAAGAAAGAATCATTCCGGAAAGAGCAATTTCTACAAGATTAATGTTTACATTGGATACATAAAATACAGTCAGAAGATCATCGGTAACAATACCGGAAAGATGCATCGCCCCGCCGATTACCGCACATAGAACCATCGAAAAAATTATTCCGGAAAAAGCTCCGGCGACGGCATTCATAGTTTTCAATGAAAAACCCGTAATAACCGGAATAGTAATCAAAATCGAAATAAAACAAACCAGGAATGTCGAGACGAAAGGCGAAAAACCTTTCAAAGTAAGCGGAATATAAATGAAAAATATAAGCAGTACAGTAATAAGCAAACCCGCAAGCGACAATAATCCTCGGAGTTTTCCGACGACAAGCAGAAGAATTAGAACAAAAACAAGAAGCACAATCAATCCGCGTGAATTATCTATATCATAAATTGAAATATACTCATCTTTTCCATCTGTGGTGTAAACCGTATTTACACCGATAAAGACATTGTCACCTTTGCGGTATTTCATATAATTTGGCACATCAGTCTGTCCCTTAAAAACAAGGGTCTTCTGCGATCCCGCATATTTTCCGGAAAGCACATTGAAAGTAAAAACCGTTTCTGTATATTCGGCACCGTTTTCAGTTTTAGTCTGGTCTATTATGCTGATAATTTTGGCACGGCAGTAGTCAATGTTCTGCTGATAATCGGCAGTAGCAGGAATTATGAAATAAGGGATAATGAATAATATCAAAAAAAATATTTTTTTCATTTACACACCGCCGTAAATTTTATTATTCAAGGATGGAAATTGAATCAATATTTGTAAATTTCTTTTATCTAAAATCATAAAAATCAGGTAAATATGAAAAATGCTGTAACGATACGAGCCGGCGAAAAAGCTCTTCAATTAATAAAAGACGGATCATTCAAAGCAAATAACATAATATCTATGGCGGGGGCCGCCGGGGGGCCGAAATGGTTTGTTCTGTCAAATCTTGACAAAGCGCTTTTCGGAACAATATTTAAAAACAGAAAAAAACCCCTTTCTTTGATAGGCTCATCAATCGGAGCATGGCGTTTTTCCGCGCTGAGCCAGAAAGACCCGGTCACGGCAATAACAAAACTCGAGGAATTATATCTTGGTCAGAAGTATTCCCTTCACCCTTCACCTGAAGAAATATCTCACGAAGCAGAAATAATGCTCAATGGATATATTCCTGATAAAAGCATAAAATATATACTTAACCATCCGTTTATAAAACTGAATATCATTGCCGCAAAATCGGAGCCGATAATTTCAACAGAGAAAAAAGAATTATTGATAGCAGCATTTGCCGCCGCCTACTTAACAAATGCCGTTTCAAGAAACTGTTTGTCTAAATTTTTTAAGCGGATAATATTTCAAACTGATTCTAAAATTTTCCCTTATTCCTTTACTGATAAAATAGAAACATCACATTATGGATTAATGGAAAGAAACTTCAAGCAGGCCGTAATGGCATCAGGCTCGATACCTCTTGCAATGAAAGGCGTCTATAAAATAAACGGAATACCTGACGGAGTTTACCGCGACGGAGGAATGACTGATTATCATTTCGACATAAATTTCAAATGTAACGATAATGAATTTTGTCTTTATCCGCATTTTTCTGATAAAATAATTCCCGGTTGGCTTGATAAAAGTATTTTCTGGAGAAAGCCACATGCTGATAATTTTAAAAATGTTGTGATAGTATCTCCTTCAGATAAATTCATCTCCAGTCTACCGTATGGCAAAATACCGGACAGAACCGATTTCAAAACATTCGGAGAGAATCACTTGGAGAGAATAAAATATTGGAAAAAATCCGTAAAAGCATCAGAAAATATTTCTGATGAATTCATTGATCTTATGCATAGCGGAAAAATTAAAGATAAGGTTCTTCCGCTTAAAGGCTTTAAGTGATGAGTAATGATATTTTTTTTATGGAATTAGCTTTGGAACTTGCGGAAGAAGCCGGAAGCAAGGGAGAAATTCCGATCGGAGCAATAATAGTTTTAAACGGTAAAATTATCGGAAAAGGTAAAAATACAAATAGAGAAGAAAATAATCCAACGAGACATGCAGAGATTAACGCGATAGAATCTGCAGCAAAAACTATCGGCAACGAAAGACTTACCGATGCAGAGTTATTTGTCACAAAAGAACCTTGCGCAATGTGCGCAGGAGCAATTATTCACTCAAGAATTAAAAAAGTCATAATCTCTGCGAAGGACATAAAATACGGAGCATGCGGCACCGTATTCGACATTTTAGGAAATAAGAAATTCAATCATATCCCAGAAATTGTCTTTGGAGTAATGGAAAAAGAAGGAAATGAATTAATAAAAAAGTTTTTCAAAGAAATTCGCAACAGCAAAAAAAAAGACACCTAAAGTGTCTTTGAATAGTAATCATAAATTTCAGCGGATGCATATACCCGCACCTGAAACAGTGCGCGATATCTCATAATCAATAGTAACAATCTCGGCATCCAAACCGGGCATAACCTCGGCGTCACGCTTCTCGATAGCAAAGCTTACGTTACCAAGAACAAAGTTAAATACAGGTGAAGGTTCAGCGCACATATAAGACCCCTTTTACCCAGAGTGTTGAGTTCTATGGATAAGTTTAATTCGCGTTTATTTATTTACAACTAAAATTCCTGACAGGAATTGTAAAAAAACACGGAAAAAAAAGTTGAAGTTCAATGATAAAAACACGGTCTTTTTTTTCAAGAACCTTTTAAAATAAAAAATCATCTAAAACTTATACTATTATTATTGTTTTATTTTTTCTATGTGAACTTGATTCTTGTTTTTGATGTTTGTATTAGTGCATCTTCTTGAAAATTTATACATATTGTGTAACCAATATGATAGTTATCAAGTTTTGAAATTAATGAGATAAAATTAGAAAAACAATTATGGCGTTTTGCGGATATTTTCTCTGATGATACTGAAATCAACTTCCGAATTGCTTCATTCAATAAAAACGATACCGATATTTTGTTAACTTTTCTCGCATCAAGACAAGCTTCATATAAAACTGGATCTATCGAATAATGAAAAAGTTTCAAGAATTTCTTCTTTTCCTGATATTTTACTGTTTTCCTCAGGACTGGCTTGTTTAGTTTTGCATATTTTATTACTACTTGAATAAATATTGAGTTTAACATTGATGAATATCTCTTTCGACCAATTCTCTTTTTAATTTCTTGAAGAAAAACATGTGATTTTTCATCTATTAAAGCAGACGTTTTCAAAATTGATACTTCTTCCATAATATGACCTCTAACAGTCAATACGAATTTTCAGAATTTATTATCAAATTTTCTAAAAACTGATAGTTATCACATTTTATGTCTCAAAACATAGACATGATTGTTCTATATTATTAAAAACATATTGCCACAGAAACTTTATCTATGTTATTGTCTCCTCATGACAGAAGATATTCTCGACAGCATATCCGACGGTGTTTTCACAGTCGATTTCAACTGGAAGATAACCTCTTTCAATAAAGCAGCAGAAAAAATCACAGCAGTAAAAAAAACAGATGCTCTTGGTAAACTTTGTGCCGAAGTTTTCAAGTCAGATATGTGTGAAATAGGATGCCCCCTCTCAAAAACACTCAAAACCGGAAAACCGTTGATTGATGTTCATGGATTTATCGTTAATCCTGACGGAGATAAAATTCCAGTAAGTATATCAACAGCTATTCTTAAAAATAAGTCAGGAAAAATAACAGGCGGAGCTGAAACATTCCGCGATCTTAGAGAAGTCGAACTATTGCGACGCGAACTGCGCGGAGATTCCTGTGAAGGTTTTTTCTCGAGTTCAAGCGAAGCAATGAAAACTATCTGCGGAATTTTACCGGCACTTGCAGAAAGCTCAAGCACTGTATTGATTTCAGGCGAAACCGGAACAGGGAAGGAAGTTCTTGCCCGCAAAATTCATTCATCCGGACCAAGAAAAGACAAACCTTTTGTCGCAGTTAACTGCGGAGCTCTTCCGGAACAACTGCTTGAAAGTGAACTTTTCGGATACAAGAAAGGAGCCTTTACCGGTGCGGATAAAGACAAACCCGGCAGATTTGATCTCGCAGAAGGAGGAACTCTTTTTCTTGACGAAATTGGTGAAATAAGCCAGGCGATGCAGGTTAAACTTTTACGTGTGTTGCAGGAACGTGAATATGAACCGCTTGGTTCGGTAAAAAGTATAAAAACTGATGTGCGCATAATCACGGCTACAAACAAGAATCTCGAGGAGATGGTCGCATCAGCAGAATTCCGCAAAGACCTATATTATAGAATAAACGTCATAAAAGTTGAACTTCCCCCTCTACGTGAGAGAAAAGATGATATACCGGCATTAACCGCACGCTTCATAGAAAAATTCAATGCCCTTCAAGGTAAAAATATTTCAGGCGTTTCGTCTGAAGCATTCCGTGTGTTTTTCAATTATGACTGGAAGGGAAACATCCGTGAGCTTGAAAATGTCATCGAGCGCGCATTCGTTCTCTGCACAAAAAAAATAATCGGGCCGGAACACCTGCCTCTCGAAATAGCATCTGCTAATAACAAATCATCAGGAGATTTCAGGTCAAAGAAAAATTCAGCTGAGATTGAAGCCGTGCTCTCTGCACTTAAGAAAAACAAATTCAGCCGCACAAAAACCGCAGATGAGCTTGGAATAGATAAAGCTACTCTTTACCGAAAAATGAAAAAATACAATTTATTAAAAGAGCATACAAATAAACATCTTTCAACTTAAGAATCAATAAACCTACCTAATTATTTATAATTAATGATATATTTCATCTTTACTTCTTAACTCTATTAACTATCAGCAATTAATATATGATTTAAGCTACTATCATATATTAATTGCATTATTGCAATTATTTTTTATAACAGATTGCATTTTTGCAATCTTATTATCAATAAAACAGCCGTTTTCCGCTAATTCCCGAATGGCACGATTATTGCTATTAAATAAGCATGAAGATTGCAATTACTATATGGAACGGGAGAGTATCTCCGCTTTTTGATTCAGCCTCAACCGTATTTGTTTACGAGAGCTTGAATGAAAATGATTTTACAAAAAAGCAAATCACCTTTGACGCTCAATCTGCGGAAGCTAAGGCGGACATTCTTCTTCAAAACGGAATTGATCTTCTCATCTGCGGCGCGGTGAGCTCTGATGCCGAAAGAATACTTTCACTAAAAGGAATTGCCGTTTACGCGTATCTTTCAGGTGAAGCGGACGAAATAATAAAAATGATTAAAACGAACAAACCGCTTTATGAAAATTTCGCAATGCCCGGCTGCGTCCGCAAAAGACAATGCGGAAGAATGCGACATAGATGCGGAAAAAATAAACTTTAGGAGGTTTATTATGCCAAGAGGTGACGGAAGAGGACCAACAGGAGCCGGATCAATGACAGGAAGAGGAGCAGGTTTCTGCAGCGACAGAGGTGCTCCAGGATTCACAAACAGAGCCTCTTCATTTTTAGGCAGAGGTTTTTTCGGAGGAAGAGGCTGCGGCAGACGCGGATTCGCTGGACGCGGCAGCGGATTCGGAAGAGGATATCAGGCATTCGACCAACAAGGCTTTGAAGAATTGAACGATTTCAAATATCTAAAATCGCGAGAAGAATATCTTGAAAAGGAACTTTCAGCTCTCAAGCAAAAGATTAAGGAATGCGGTGAAAATGAACAATAAAGCTAAAGAATTATTTATGAGCAGAAAGAAAAACTGCGCCGAGTCAGTCGCTTCTGCTTGGGAAATAAAATCAGGAGAAAATGTATCCGAAGATTTCGCTTCATGCGGAAGCGGACGCGCTCCAGATAACTTATGCGGAGCATTACACGCGGCATGCGTTATCGCCGGAGAAAAATCTGAGACTCTTAAAGAAATGTTTTCACTATTTTCCGGCGGTCATGTCAGATGCAGAGACATCAGACTCGCGGGAAAAGTAAAATGCGCGGAATGTGTTTTTCACGCTGCAGAACTTCTCGAACAGAATGTTCTTAATGAAAGGAAATAAAATGAAAATAGCAATAAGCATTAACAGCTCAGAAATGGATGACAAGATGGATATGCGCTTCGGAAGAGCGAAAAAATTTATGATCTATGATACTGAAACAAAAACGAATGAACTGATAGACAATGCGCAGAATCTCAATGCCGCTCAAGGTGCCGGGATCCAAAGTGCGCAGAATGTAATAAACACCGGAGCGGACGCTGTAATAACAGGTCACACCGGTCCTAAGGCATACAAGCTTCTTTCAGAATCGAGAGTTAAAATTTATCACAGCGAAGAAAAGCCGGTCAAAGATGTCATAGCAGATTTTATCGCCGGCACTCTGAAAGAAGCCGACTCTCCAGACGTTGAAGGACACTGGGCATGATTATTGCCGTCGCGTCAGGAAAAGGCGGAACAGGAAAAACTAGCGTTTCGGTTTCGCTTGCCAAAGCTCTTGCAGAGTCAAATAAGAGAATAAGTCTTTTAGACTGTGATGTCGAAGAACCGAACGCGCATCTTCTTCTTGAATGCAGAGAAATTTCAAGATCTGAATTTAATATCAAAATTCCTTCACTTGATCTTTCGCACTGCAGCGGCTGCGGGAAATGCGCGGAAATTTGCGAATTTAACTGCATTGCAATAGTCAAGGAACGCGCCGTGATATTTCCCGACCTCTGCCACAGCTGCGGCGGATGTTCTCTAGTTTGTCCGGAAAAATGCATAAAAGAAACAGACAGTAAAACCGGCAAAATATTGGAATATAATGCCGGTAAAATACATCTTGTTCAGGGCATTCTTGACATAGGAAAGGCGATGGCTCCACCCCTCATACGGGAAGTAAAAAAAATGGCACGCGAAGAAATTGTATTAATCGACTGCCCTCCGGGAACTTCATGCCCCATGGTCAGCGCTGTCGGCGGAGCCGATTACGTTATTCTTGTAACAGAGCCGACACCGTTCGGACTTCACGACATGACACTTGCCGTAGAAACTCTCCGCAAAATGAAAATGAATTTCTACGTCATCATCAACCGCGCGGATTCGGGAGATGACCGTGTTGAAAAATATTGCACGAGTGAAAACATCGAAGTCATCATGCGTATCAAAGAATCCATTGACGCGGCGCGTGCTTATTCTAAAGGAATTCCGCTCTATGACGCTCTGCCTGAGTTTAAGCAGTATTTCATTTTAAATTCTAATAAAATTATAAGCCGCGCGGGGGAATTCAAATGAAGGAACTCGTTATAATCAGCGGAAAAGGCGGAACAGGAAAGACAAGTGTAAGCGCCGCGTTAGCGTCTCTTTCCGAAAGCACCGTCATTGCAGACTGCGATGTTGATGCAGCCGATCTTCATCTTGTGCTTTCACCGGCAGTAATGGAAAGCGGAATCTTCGAAAGCGGCAAGCTTGCTTCTATCGATAAAAGCAAATGCGTTTCATGCGGAAGATGCCTTGAACTCTGCCGTTTTGAGGCAGTTAAAAATAATGACGGAATTTTCAGCATTGAAGAAACATCGTGCGAAGGCTGCGGCGTATGTGTTCATTTTTGTCCGGAAAACGCTATTATGTTTGATGAGCGAAAATGCGGTGAATGGTACATTTCAAAAAGCAGATTCGGAACAGTATCCCACGCAAGATTGTTCGCGGGAGCAGAAAATTCAGGCAAACTCGTTTCGCTTGTCCGGAAAAAAGCAAAAGAAAAAGCATCTGAAGAAAATAAAAGCTTCATCATAACAGACGGCCCTCCGGGTATAGGATGCCCTGTAATCGCTTCGATTACAGGCGCTGATGCTGTTTTAATCGTAACCGAGCCTACGCTTTCAGGCGAACACGATCTCGAAAGAATCGCCTCGCTAGTTAAGCATTTCCGGATACCTTTTTTTATATGCGTGAACCGCTTTGACGTAAACGAAGAAATAACTTCACACATAGAGAAAAAAACTCTTGAACTCGGGGGCATAGTTGCGGGCAAAATACCTTACAGTAAAATATTCACTCAGTCACAGATACGAGCCCTTACAGTCATGGAATCGGACTGCGTTGAAATTAAAAATATTATTAAAAGTATATGGGAGAAAATATGTCACAGAATGATGACGATTTAATGTTAAAAGAAAGACTCAAAAGAATTAAAAAGAAATTCGTAGTATTATCAGGAAAAGGCGGTGTCGGCAAAAGTACAGTATCAGTAAATATAGCGTGCGCTCTCGCGGCGAAAGGATTCAAGACCGGTCTTCTTGATGTTGATGTTCACGGACCCAGCGTTCCAACTATGCTCGGGCTTACCGGCGCGAAACTCATTTCAACCGAAAAAGGAATTGTTCCGGCTGAGATCGGATGCATTCCGAACCTGAAGGTTCTTTCTGTCGGTTTTCTTCTCGGAGAAAAAGACGCTCCTGTTGTATGGCGCGGACCGATGAAGACCGGCGCAATCAAACAGTTCATAAAAGATGTTGAATGGGGAGAGCTCGACTATCTGATCGTTGACTCCCCTCCGGGAACAGGAGACGAACCGCTTTCAGCAATTCAGCTTCTCGACAATCCTGACGGAGCTGTGCTCGTCACAACTCCGCAGGAAGTATCAGCCGCAGACGTGCGACGTTCCGTCAATTTCTGCAAGATGCTCAATCTTCCGGTTGCCGGAATAATTGAAAACATGAGCGGATTCGCCTGCCCTAAATGCGGAGAAGTATATGACATATTCGGAAAAGACGGCGGCGAAAAAATAGCAAAGGACTATGGAATTAATTTCTTAGGCAAGATTCCGATAGAACCTGAACTCGGCAAATGCGGAGATGCCGGGGTTCCTTATGTAAACAGAGCAGACTCACACGCGTCAAAAATTTTCACACACGTTGCGGAAGTTCTCACTGAAATTAAAAAATAAGGAGATTGATTATGATTAAAATAGCTATACCTGTACATGACGGAATGCTCAATGCTCACTTCGGTCATTGTGAAAAATTTGTTGTAATAGATGCCGATGAATCTTCAAAAACTATTTCGCAGACAAGCGAGCTGCCTGCTCCTCCGCATGAGCCCGGTCTTCTTCCGAAATTTCTCGGAGAACGCGGAGTCAACATGATTATAGCGGGAGGAATGGGCGGACGAGCTCAGGCTCTTTTCGGTGAAAGAAACATAAAAGTGATTTTCGGCGCTCCGTGCGATACACCTGAAAATCTTGTTAAGAGTTATCTTGAAGGAAAACTTGTAACAGGCGCGAATGCATGCGATCATTGATCGGCAAAAGGCTTCCATAAATGAAGCCTTTTGCCGATTATTATAAACATATTGATATCAAGAAAAGAGAATACTGAAACTATGAAAGAAACTTATGTTAAAAAAGCGCTGGATTATTTTGATTCCGGATATGCCTGCTCTCAATCGGTTTTGCTGGCTTTTTCATCCGATTACGGACTAGATGACGAAACTGCAAAAAAAATATCTTCAACTTTCGGTGGCGGCATGGGCCGGCTGCGTCAGAAGTGCGGCGCGCTCACCGGCGCTTTTATGGTTCTGGGCCTTGAGTTCGGAAACACAGAACCGCTCGACATGGAAGCAAAACTTTCAGCATACGCGAAAGTACGCGAACTCGATAAACTTGCTGAAGAAATTTACGGTACAACCCAGTGCGCGGAAATTTTAAAAAAATATGTCAAGAGCACGGATGAAGTTGAACAGAGAAAGCATCACCAGATAATCTGCAGAAAAGTAGTCGGTGATGCTGTCGCTTTAGTCTACAGCATTATCAAAGATAATAAGTAATTCCCGAGTATTGGCATACAGTAAAAGGCTCCTTGCGATGCCTTTTATTTCAACTTTAAACCATCACGATGATGGCAACGAGACTCTGCACAAGGAAGGCACAACAAGAGTCGAACGATCGCATATTGAAGGCATCGCTTTGCAGGAATCGTTCCTGCTTCCTTTAAAATCAGGTTTCGCATGGATCAGTGCTCAGACTTGTGCACCTCTGAGTACGTTTGGAAAAGTTATCGCTTTTTTATCACTATGATGATAGCGATATTAATTCAGCTAGTTAATTTTTAATTTCAGAAAAATGTGACAAGTGAACACCATCATTTTATAAATCATACGCAGACAAACTCATGAAATGCACACAAAAACCAGTTAATGCTTGCAAAATATTCTAATAACTAATATAAATGGAACACATAGATCTTAACTTTTAATTTATTAAAAACGAGACATTGTATTATTTCAGAACCAATATATATTCAATCTTCTTTACAGGAGGTGTTTAATGAAAGCATTCTTCAGGTTTGTTTTAAATAATTTTCTCATATTGATAATACTAAGTGCTCACATTTCCCTTCTCTCAGCGGATAGTAATTTAACTTCAACTGGGAAGAAAACCGCTGCAGCCACATGCCCTTTTACAATTGGTTATATTGATTACAACAATCATCCTTCAGAGGATTTTTCATGGTACTATGTCAAGGAAGGCTTCGAAGAAAACGATTTTGAAAAACATATGATCTGCGTAGTTGACGGAAAACAAACCAAATGGATGCGCCTGAACGGAAAAGACTTTCCGTTAAAACTTTCTGAATCAACTCAGCAGATTGAATCCGAAACTAAAGGCAGCACGTTTTATGAAATATACTCAGCAGGTCCATATAAAATTCGAATGAATTATACGGCAACATATGATCCGTCTTTAGACAATAAAGGCATGACATACGATGTTATTATTGTTGTTATAAAAGGTAAAAATGCTTCATCATGGAATAAATTTATCACATGGCAGAACTAAAAATATTCCACAAACGGATTTTCATCATACATTATCAGTCTTGACTTTTTGCATCTTTTCATAATATAATTAGTATCAAAGGTTTTTATTATAACACTGATATTAAAGTAACATATCCGGAGGATATTTTATGAAGAAATTAATGTTTTCTTTACTGCTGTTTACAACAGCTTTCTCGCTGAGTGGTCAAAACAGACTCAACGTGTCGATTACTACCAACGCACCTGACGCTACTGTCACAATCGACAACAGAATCACTCAAAAACTTCCAACTAATATTTCATTAAAAAAAGATCCGCATACTTTTGTATTTGTAGCTCCGGGTTATGTGACCGGCATCCTCAAAACTTCCGTAACAGAAAGCAATGCTGAAAACATCAACCTCAATCTCGAAAAAATCACAGGCTTCACATTAAAATTTAATATTTCAAATATTCCCGATGCAAATATTACCGTTAATAATAAATCTTTTACAAACGGCAGCCGTCTTCCGGAAGGAAAATATAAGGTAAAAATTACAGCTCCCGGTTATCAAACTTTTCAGACTTCTGTCGATCTCAAATCCGACCAGACAATTCCCGTTACTTTGGAAGGCAAAATATCAACTCTCACAATAAAAGTTTCAAAGGCCAAAGGAAGCAAAATTTTCATCAACGATTCAGAAGCCAAACCCGTTAACAAGTTGAAGAACGGTTTTTATATAATAAAAGTCACTGCCCCGGATTATATTGACTATCAGACAACAATTAACCTCTTAGGAAACAAGACTCTCAATGTGGCGATGCAAAAATCAACAACCGCTGATGTCTCCGAATCTACCCAGCCCGCAGTTGACTTAAGCGAATCAACAAAAAGGGTAAATCAAATAATTGCTTCTGTTAAACCCACTTTTCCTCCGCATAAGGCTGTAAGTCAAAGATACAAGAATCAGGCTTATGTAATCCGCCTTGAACAACCCGAACATCCTGTCGGACACTTTAATATTATTCTTCAATTGGCGAAGGTTGAAAACGGACCGGATGTAGACATTCACGGAAAATACGATAAAAAAGAAAAAGCATGGTTGTTTGAAATATCAAAAGGATACACGAAAACCTCGGAGCTTTATTATTATTTTGCGGTCAATTATGTTAATCCTGAAAATTTGAAAATTATACCGTTTGGTTTAGAATTAATGAAAAGGATGACCCAGATTTAAAAAAAACAAAATGGTTTAAAACAACTTTCATCGATGAACCGAAGCCTGCCGAAGTTGTTCCTGTTAAATCTGATGAAGAAATATTGAAACAGACTTTATCTCACAAATATCTTGATGAACAACCGGCAAATAAACCTGTTTCAATTCAGCTTGAACAAAATCCCGTGGATAAAAGCGGTTCAGCCAAACTATTCTGGTCTAATGAAAAAAACGGCCCATTTACTTCGATTGAAGGCAGTCCGAACTCATCCGGATACGTATTCGCTATGCCCGCTTCAATCACCAATCGTGAAGCTGTATATTATTACTTTTCAGTTACAACAGTTATAAACGGAAAATCTGTCACAGCTTCTATCGGGGAAAGCACTGACAGGTATGTAATCTATTTTACAAAATAATATCTAAAATTATTGAGCCCAACATCAGGGCGAATATTTACAAGGAAGGAATCATGAAAAAAAAGCTATTGGTACTTTTTGTTTTCTTAGCTGCTTCACCGCTTTTCGCGTACAAGTTTTCTGCATCATCATTTATCGACATGGGAAAAGAGTCCGGAAAACAGCCTAGTTTTTTCTATCAGGATTCAGATCTGCGTTCATTCGACAATGGAAAGAAGTTACTTCTCGGATTCGCAGGCTACGCGGATTACCAGCGCAAATCAACAATTTACTACACAGACCCGGATACTTTATCACGCTCTGAAATAATTGTTCCGATAGACGAGTATTTCGCTTCGCATCCCGAACTTCTGATCAACAAATATTCAATTTCAAAAGCACCGAAAGCAATGTATCCGTTTACGATAAAAAAAATAGTTCATTATGATGAAGCAGAAGGAACATCATCTCTTGTCGTACAAGACATGGGAAAAGACGAAAGATATGATCTTACAGCATTCAGGTATTACATCGTTTATTGGAATATCAGAAAAAAGCGAATAACGTCCGCCCATATGCTTGCCGATGGATTTGGATCGGTATCAGATTATTTCAATTCCAACCTGGTTAAGAGCCGATCAGGACTTAATGTTGTATCCAATATCGTATATGAGGGATTTTACGATAGCGTCAATAAAAAAGGTTATGTCTGTTACTCGCAGGAAAAGAGAACACTTGACTCATCCGGAAAGACCCCGAAGAAATTTACAAAGACTTTTATCGTTGCGGAATGTACCGAAAAAGGTGTTAAAAACATAATATCTCAGGAAGTGCCCGACAAAACTCCCAACCGTTTCTTTTTCGACCATGCGTCTTCCTCTATACTTGCAGTTGTTTATACAGAGTTCGGCACGGAAGGAAGCGCGTATCTTGTTAACCTAAAAGATAAAACTTCTAAACTGATTAAGACACCGCTCACTACATACGGCGCGGCATTTGATCCTGACGGAACACGGCTTTATATGCTGTCAAATAAAACCGGAAAGATACATGTTTACAACCGCAAAACAGATAAAGTTATACAGGAATTTTATGCCGGTAAAGTTGCATGGAAGATCGGATTCGTACAAAAAGATGAACTCGCTTTTTTCAACAAAGACGGAATTCAGATTATTTCAACTAAAGGAACTCTGAAAACTATTGCAAAGATGTCTGCTTCGCAGTACACATTCGGACAGAATCCGTACAACTATCCGCAGGGCGGACTCATCACAGAAGGCAATATTTACGTCGGCTGGAATAAAACTATATTCCATGTGAAATATAAATAACTGATTTTAAAATCCGCAGTTCACGTATAAAATCCGTTACTACGAAGTAACGGATTTTATTTTTTAGGCTACTTCATTTTTATTGCATTATGAAGAAATAATATTTTCAACATTGACAGACTCTTCAATTGTTTTATAAAATCCGGAACTAATGCAACATCTTCAGAAGGATAGACAAATGAATTTCATCGGATCAATTCTTGCGGTTGAAGACATCAAACGCTCACGTAAGTTTTATGAAGAAATATTACAGCAGACAGTCAAATATGATTTCGGGCTAAATATAACATTTGAAGGACGTTTTGCAATTATTTCCAAGGATCATTTTTACAATATAACTAAAAATATCCATTCTCGGAATCAAATCGCTGACAGAAATCTTATTCTATATTTTGAAACTGAATCAATTGATGATGTTTTCACTAACCTCAGACAAAACAATATTGAATTTATTCATGAAATCGAAGAACAGCCATGGGCTCAAAGAGTTTTCAGATGTTATGACCCCGATAAATATATAGTTGAAATCGGCGAGAAAGTTGAAAGTACAATTATACGACTCCACAAACGACAGATGCCGGTTGATGATATTGCTAAACAGACATCCATTTCCGTTGATTATATTAAAACGGTTATAAACAGTAAATCTCAATTATGATGACAGCTTTCTGCTGTCATTTTTTCAAATAATCAGATTCAAATATTTCTTGTAAAATATTATTGCTGATAAATTATCGAATCAGAATTCGTTTAATTCACAGCACGTCTGCCGACGGCAGTATATTTAAGAATGCAAAGGATTTATCATTTTAATTCAGCAGGTTAAATAATGAAAAAAATAATATTTCTAAGTTTATTTTTTCTTTTCGGAGCAAAACCTGAAATAATTTATTACGGAATAATCAAAGGCGACAATGTCAGAATCAGATCTGATAAAAGTCTTTCATCAAAAGTTATAGGAGTCCTCAAAAAATTCGACACAATAACGATCATTGGAGATTCCAAGAAAGAATTTGAAATAGATGGACAATCGTATCTTTGGTATAATATCTCCTATAAAGGCAAAACGGGATGGGTTTATGGGAAGTTTGTGAATATTCTACCGACTGAACCGAAAGAAACTGAATACTATTTACAATCATTTGCAAACAACTTTACTCCTGCTTTTACTATAGATAATGATAATTACCATTCCCGTAATGATTATAAAAACAGTATTCCATCACGTAAGGATTTTTTTGTCAGCCTGAGAGAACCCGGCTATTTACATGTTAAGACCGAAATTTACGAAGAATTCTGCGTGGATACATTTAAACATGTTTATCAGTATAATGGAGATAAGTTTAAGCTTATCATGACCGGGGCCGATGCTTTTAAAATACACAAGAATTATATTTTTTACATTAGAACATTTTCGGAATTTAATAATGAAATTATATCCTCAATAAAAGTATATGACATGAACAAACCAGTTAAGAAAGACATAACTTCATCCTATGATTGTATTTTTGAAAAAGTCTTTGAAATGGAGGAAAACTCAAATAATGATATAAGTTTAGGTTTCGATTATGAAACTCTCACATTGCACGTCTATATGCATAAATTGGAACAGACTATATCTGTTTTAAAATTTAAGAATGGAGTTTTTCAGCCGTAAATACTTTAGACTTTAATTACTGATGTTAGTTATCGGAGATCCCCAATGAAAGACTTTCCTGAATTTATGAAAAACAGCAAAAATCATATAAGCACAAGTGAACAGAATACAGCCGACATTGACGGCTATTTTTACGAAGGTGCCGACGGTTCGCAAATGGCGTTCTGGACATGTTACTCTGATCGAATCTCTAAAAAGCATACTCATGATTTTGACGAATACTTGGTCTGTGTCAGCGGTCAGTATATTGCCTGCATTGGCGGAAAAGAATACATCTTGAATCCGGGTGATGAAATATATATTCCCAAGGGAACAGAGCAATGGGGAAAATGTAAAGCAGGTACAAGAACCATTCATGCGTTTGAATCCAGACGCATTCATAAAAAGACAAATGAATGAATCAATCAATTTTATGGCAATTCCGCCCTCACTCACTCCGCCTTGTAGTCGCTGTGGTTTTTCAGCTTCCATGTTATTATCAATAGAATAATCACAAGCGGTATTGCCGCTATGCTCACAAGGTCTCCTGTTGTTGCTTCCGCCATCCACGCGCGGTAGATGTTTCCGCCGTCAAGAAAGCTTGTAAAGAGTCCGTCATAGCCTTCAATTTTGTTATTATATTTCACCGACATTTCAGTTAATACCGGCGCGTAGTATGACGCGTAATACAGATTCGCGATTACAACGGGTATGCCTATCATTACCGAGCGGACTATGTTTCCTCTCGCCGCGGTGACTATTATCGCCGACGGCACCAGAAGATTCGTCAAATCTCCGATCGGTATGAAATTTATTTTAGGCAGAATAACGGCGAGAACGATTGATGCGGGCATCAGAAAAAGCGCAGTCACTAAAACTGCCGGAATGCCGAACAGTACTGCAACATCAAGTCCGATGTAACTTGTACCGATATGCGGAAAGTTTTTATTAATGAACTTTTTCATGCCTTCAGAAACAGGTATCAATGCCGAGCCCAATATTTCGCCCATCTTCGGCAGTATAAAAACAACAGCAGAAAAACTCACTGCAAGCGTCAACAGTTCTCTGATCTCATATCCGCCCGCAATTCCGAGAAAGAGCCCTGTAACAAAACCTATTATCATTGGTTCTCCGGCAAGCCCGAGATTTTTTCTGATATGTTCGGGATCAGCTTTTACGGAACGCAGAAACGGGATTTTACCGATAATATAATCAGAAACAATCGCAACCGGAAAATGAATAATTGCAGACAGATGCGGAATGCATATTCCCTTCATGCCGGATATTTTATTTACCAGCGGCGCGCTCCATTCGGCGAGTTTAAGCGTCAGAATAAAACTCATGGAAGAAATCGTTACGGCAAGTACTACTGAATTTGTCATAAACTGAATCAGCACAGCGAGAAAAATCACATGCCAGTAATTCCAGATGTCGATATTTACGGTTTTAGTTAATCGCGTCAGAAGCATGACAATATTAATAGCAATAAATATTACAAGCAGCAAGGGCGCCAGTTCATAAGTCCATGCGATTCGCGCAAGCGGAGGCCATCCGGTATCAAGAACCGGCATATTCATTCCGGTCCGTAAAATAAAGGCTTCTATCACGGGTTTGATTATTTTAACAAAAAAATCAAATGTCATAAATATTCCGATAAATCCGATTCCGAGAGTCAGAGCCGACCTGAGCGCAGTTGCAATTTTCATTCTGAAAATAAGCGCCATTATAAAAATAATCACCGGAAGCAGAACAAACGGCTGAAAGCTTAAAAAATATGTCAGAAATTTTTGTACAAGTTCCATCGGATTCACCCTTAATCCCTTATGCTTTGACTTATAATATATCAGTACAAATTAAATATTTCAAACTTCTATCATGATTTATGCAGAAATTAAAAAAGTCAATTATTCATTTAAGTTCATTTCTGTTTCATAATGATTTCATACTATTTTCATAATTATCATTAGAAATGAATTCAAGCATAATTCTTATTCTATTTGATTAAGAAAAGGAGACTATCATGAAATCTTTAAAACACTCTTGTCTTTGGTCATCAATCTGCATAATCAATTCCGCTTTCGGCTTTCTTTTTGCATTATCGCATGGTTTTTCTCAAATTCCAATGCAGTTTGGAATATTGGTTTTTTTCATTTTTTTTACACTATTTCCCCGAACACAAAGATATAAAACGATTAAAGATAATTCAATTTTATTCAGATCATTAATTATCGGATATATTATCAATTCCATACTTATTCCGGCACACTTTATAATTGGTACTTTTTCGGTAGATATTATTTCAATCGGATCGTTAACCGATTCATTAAACATCAGTTTAGCAACAACAAAATTCATCGAAACGTTTTTAATAACAATAACTATGGGATTATTCCTGAATGTTATGGCTCTAATCATATCTCTATTCATATACTCTATTCAAAAAATCAGCATCAAGATATTTTGCGGGCAGAATATTTACAATACTCAGCAATAGAGGCAATGATATTATATTCCGGTAAGCATTCATTTATAATTGAAGGTAATAAAATGAAAAGATTATTCGATATAGCTTTTTCTTTGATTGCATTAGCTGTGTTCGCATTTCCCTCACTGCTAATTTCGGCAGTTCTTGTAATCAGAGAAAAGCATCCGGTAATTTTCAAACAGAATAGAATAGGTTTAAATAAAAGCATATTCGCCATATACAAATTTCAAACAATGGTAAACGAAGTTCCTACAAGTACCGGAAAATTTTTACGCAAAACCGGCTTAGACGAAATACCGCAGTTTATAAATGTTTTAAAAGGTGAAATGAGCATTGTCGGTCCCAGAGCTTTAACCGACTATGATATCAAACGATTAAACTGGAACACTGAAACTTATTCATCACGGTGGAATGTTAAACCGGGCATATCAGGATTTGCGCAAATCTACGGCGGGCAAAATAAGGAAACATCATGGTACTGGGATAAAAAATATATCAATCACTCAAATATAGCAATTGATTTCATAGTTGTTATAATTTCTTTCGCTATGAATTTAATCGGAAAACGCAGAGTGAGAAACATAATCTGGATAAACAAGGACTTAAAATAAATGAAAGTTAAAATGATTCTGCCCTCACTTACTGAAGCAAAAAGCCCTTTTTTCAGACCAATTAAATACTCTTTATTTCCTCCGTTGGGGCTTGCAACACTGGCGGCATTTTTTGACGCAAATGATGAAATTGATTTACAGGATCAGCATGTCGAAAATTTAGATCTTAATGACTCACCTGATCTCGTCATGATTCAAGTATATATTACAAACGCTAAACGGGCATACTCAATAGCAAATCATTACAGAGCCAAAGGAGTTTTCGTCATCCTGGGAGGTCTGCATGTAACAGCACTGCCGGATGAAGCCGAAAAACATGCGGACACTATTTTTATCGGACCCGCGGAACAGACTTTACCTGCTTTCCTCCTAGATTTCAAAAATAAATGTACAAAAAAAAGATACGTTTCCGGAGAAGGCCGGACAATACAGAATTTGCCGCCTGTTCGAAGAGACCTTATCAAAAGAAACAAGTATCTCGTTCCAAATTCCCTTGTCATATCAAGAGGATGTCCTCATCATTGCGGTTTCTGCTACAAAGATTCATTTTACAAAAACGGCATTTCATTTTACACGCGAAGGGTTGACGAAATACTTCAGGAAATTTCACGTCTGAAAGGACGTCATTTATATTTTCTGGATGATCATTTATTCGGAAATCCAGGACTTGCCCGTGAACTTTTTGAAGGAATGAAAGGACTAAACAGAGTTTTTCAGGGAGCAGCGACTGTAAAGTCAGTCATAGAAGGAAATTTAATCGAAAAAGCGGCGCAGGCAGGCCTAAGAAGTATTTTCCTGGGATTTGAAACATTTTCTCCGGAAAATCTCAAGCAAAGCAATAAATTTCAGAATCTCAAATTAAATTACGAACTTGCAGTCAAAAGACTTCATAGTTTAGGCATTATGATTAACGGAAGTTTTGTGTTCGGATTTGACAATGACGATTCAGATGTTTTTAAAAGAACTGTCGACTGGGGCATAGAGAATTCTATAACTACAGCGACATATCATATTTTAACTCCATATCCAGGAACAAGTCTTTACGAATCAATGATGAATGCCGGACGTATAATAACACAGAACTGGGATCTCTATGATACCCGTCATGTAGTTTATAAAACAAAAGGATTAACTGCCGAACAACTCGAAGATGGCTATAATCAATCATATAGTGATTTTTACAAATGGAACAGCATTATTAAGTCATCTTTGTCTCATGATACTTTTAAACATATGATGAAACATCTATTATATTCGGCAGGATGGAAAAAACTTGAACCCGTATGGAAGTTCATAATAAACACAGGAGGATTGCAGAAAATGCTTCCTATACTTGAAATGCTTCTATGCGAAGTTAAGCATAAAGCAGAGAAAGACAGATTTATTACTCAACAGGAATTAACATATGACTTAACGGATTATTAAAATACATATTTCACATACATCAAGGAGCGGAAGATTAAATTTAATCCCTTTGTATTGACATATCTTTTAACCGCAGACATAATAGGTCGCAACATGCTTATTCTTTTTCCGGTATATACGGAATATAGAAGTTTTTCTCTGTAATCCGATTTACATTTTTTACTTCATGATTTTTAATGTATCTGATATCTTTATTAATGGTTGCTTTATATTATTGAGACTAAATTATACGATTATTAATTATGAAAAGAATATTAAATACAATAACCAAATTGACCGAAGACATGAAAGGCGTGTGGGCCTTACTGAACAGCACTGCCGTTTATCTTGAAACAGGCAAAATGTTTGATGAATACGAACTCATGTTTCAGATATGGAGAAAACTCCTTCTCATAAACCGCAATAACGCTGATGTTTACAAAGAAGTCAGAGCAGACATCATTTTATTCAGAAAAGCATTAAGAAATGACGGACATGATCTCAGAATGTCCGGAAAAGATTTAAGGATCACTGGATTTAAAAGTGATGACTGCATTAAGTACGGATACAAACGCGCAGTAATTTATATCGGACCAAAAAGAATAATTTATCTTACCGGTCAGCAAAATCATATAGATCTTGCCGAACATTTTTTCCGTCTGCACGAACACACAGATGAAAAAAGCTATGACAACCTCCATTACATCTGGTTCAGATGGCATGAGAATTGTCTTGAAATAGCAGGTTCTGATACTGAAACAAAAGAGCATTTTGAAATTTTAACTAACATAATAAAAAGAAAAAAAATGATCGTTCTCAGCATGCTGAAAGATATTGATTAATTAGGAGACTTTTATCATGAAATTTTATTGCGGAATACTCTTTTTATCAATATCTATATCAGTTTATGCTTCTATTGATAAAGGTATATCACTAATCGAGAATGGAAAATACGATCAGGCCTATTCGTTTTTTGACAACTATATCAAAACCAACAATAAAGATTCTTCTGCATTCTATTATCTTGGAAAAATAAGTGTTCATAATAAGGAATACAAGAAGGCAATTGAATATTATGAAACATCTTATGAACTCAACCATGATAAAAGTATTATTCTAAAAGAACTCTCCATCGCATATTCTCTAGATAATCAGCCGAAAATAACTTTTCTATGCCTTCTTGAGCTTCACGCCAACAACCTGAAACCTGATGTAGATTTCAATTCAGAGGAATTATCTGCTTTTAAGAATTCAGTTTATTATAAAGACTACACAAAAATAGTCAAAGAATTAACTCCGGGGAAAATTCCAACAAATCCAAAGGAATTAAAGAAATCACTTCTCAGTAATGGATTTGCAAGTTATCCCGACTCACCCTCTCCGGCAGGAAGCTTTGCGTTCAAAGCAAACGGAACATTCAACAGAATTGACGGCGGTGGTTATACTGGCGAAGATGTAGTCGGAACATGGATCATCAAAAACAATAAACTTATTTTAAAAGAACTTGGCACAATAAAATATCTCGGTTTCGGGACTGAAGCAAATAATGAAATAATTAAAAACGGTCTTGGATTTTTCGATAAGCAAAAAAAATGGGTTTGGATTAAAAAAAATACAGTTTATGAAGAAATACCATTTGGATCAATACGTATTGACGTCATAGCTCTTTCTGCACAACACAATATGGGCTATACCCTATATAAATGCAATGATTTTGGAAATGCAAAAATCATAAACGGGATAGTAGGCAAAGTTTTAAACTCAATGTGGATAAACTATTAAATCAGTAGTTACAATATCAAAGGTTATAAAATGAAAAAAATCATTCTCCCAACATTTATCTTCATAATTATAGCCGCTTTATTAAATTCCGCTGCATGCAAAAACATCCAAACTAGAAATCCAAAAGGTAAACCTGTTCAGTTTCGATTAGTAAAAGATAAAATCAACAGTGAAAATTACAGCCAGGAAGATCAATTAATAGAATCTCTTGAAGATGCAGTTCTTCTTTGCGAAAAAGATATTGCGGAAGTTTTCTCCAAAACAGATTACATGGGACGCCCTGCAATGATGATAAATTTAACACCTGACGGAGCCAGGATTTTTGCCCATATCACTGCGAATAACATCGGACGTAATCTCGCAATAGTATTTGAAGGAAAAATCATTCTTTCTGCACGGATAATGACACAAATCAATAGCGGAGATATAATGGTTTCGGGATCATTTTCACAGAAAGAAATAGACGATATGGTTAAAAATATAAGCGGAAACTAGTTCTGCATAAGCTTAAGACTGATTTAAAACTATTTGATTTTTATCAGCTTAAGTATTAAGATGACTTGATTGTGAGGGATATTATGAAATACTTATTATTATCTGTAATTTTGACCGTTGCTGTTTTTTCTTCATGCACGAAAAAGGAAGAAGAATTTGCGGTTGCAGTTTCGTTTGTTATCGGTGATGTATCCCGAAACGGGGTTCAGCTTGCAATCGGCGAAGAAATTCTCGAAGGGGATATCGTTACCACCGGAAGTTCCTCTTCCTGTGATGTCAAGAGCGGCGGTTCCATTATCAGAATTAAGGAAAAATCCGTAATGAAATTCAGCAAAATGAATTTCTCAGACGGAAACGAGAATACTGTTTTTGCTCTCGATCAGGGCAAACTCTTGTGCAAACCCAAAAAACTCCTTAAAGATGATTCCTTCATTGTTAAGACTCCGACTGCCGTTGCCGCCGTGCGCGGAACCCAGTTTACTGTTGAAACCGATATAAAAAAGACAACCCGCATCAATGTTTATGACGGAAAAGTAAAAGTTGCAAGAAGGGCTCCTTCTCTTGATGATAAAATCGATGAAATTATGGAAAACATTTCTCCTCTTGAAGAAAAAGAAAGCGCTGTTATTACGAAAGAAGAAGCAGACAAGGCTGAACAGGCCGTCTCTGACGGACTTAAATCTGCACAGGCAAAAGACGTTATAGCCAAAAACATTTCGGCTCTTGCAATCGGAACAAAAGACATTAAAAAATTTGCGGTTGCCGATTTTGCCTATGATAAATCCGAGCTGATAAAAGTAGAAAACAAACCTGTTACAGTTGTTGCGGCGATAAAAAAGGCAATTACACTCAGCAAGCCCGCCGATGCTGCAGGAAGAGTATATCTGACCGACAAAGATATTTATATTATTAAAAAAGGCCGCGTAGAATGGGAAGGCGAATTATCATCACAACCTGTTAAAAAATCAGGAAAAGTATTTATAGCATCAAAAGAGAGAATTGTTGCAATGGATGACAATGGAGTTCTTCTTTGGGACAAAGCTGTTGAATCTGAAGGAAATCTTACAGAAGAAGGAAATAACCTGACTCTTACGATCAAAGGGAAAAAACGCGAAATCAATCCTGAAAACGGAAAACTGAAATAATTAACCGGCAGTTTGCCTTGTCCGCAAACTGCTATAATATTTTTCCGGGATTAAGAAGATTGTATGGATCAAAAGCCAGTTTTATACTACGCATTAGTTCAATCTCATCATGGGAATACATCAGGCACATGTATTCCTTTCTCGTATAACCAACACCATGCTCACCTGTAATCACTCCGCCCATATTGACAGCAGTCGTATAAATCATCCGCCTGATTACCGGCTTCATTTTATGCCATTCAATATCATCCATGCCGCCCTTTAGAATATTGATATGAATATTTCCGTCACCTGCATGCCCGAAAAAAACCGCATTAACATTCATTTCGCGCAGAGAAGAATTTACTTTTGCTATAAATTCCGCTATTGCAGCGCGCGGCAGTGCGGGATCCTCTGCAAAAAATACAGGCGATTCTTTTT